>Ga0180301_10000246_pt1 | contig 41248 bp, 33 predicted proteins | sample GuaBasSediGuay16_FD_121797 | JGI IMG/M metagenome (GOLD analysis project Ga0180301, IMG submission 121797) | Subseafloor sediment microbial communities from Guaymas Basin, Gulf of California, Mexico - Guay16, Core 4569-2, 12-15 cm | ecosystem: Environmental > Aquatic > Marine > Hydrothermal... | reverse complement strand
GTAAGTTATTGAAATCATTATGTGCTATTTGCTGAAATTTATGGGCTACAACTTTTAGTAAAGTGGAAACATATTGCTATTTCAATATGTTACAATTCTGCTTTCCGGAATACGGGATGTATAAGACAGGACAATTGAATAAGTTTTTCATCCTTGAACTTTAGGCACTTTAGCTCACTTTAGGCACTTATCTCGTGAACTACTTTTCCGTTTGATCCTAGCCCAATCATAAGCAAACTTATTTGAAAGGCATGAGGAATGGAGACAGTATATGACATTCGAAAGATTATGGAGTTTCTACCACATCGGTATCCTTTTATCCTAGTGGACCGGGTCCTGGAGATGATACCGAATGAACGCATCGTTGGACTCAAGAATGTGACCATTAACGAGCCTTTTTTTCAAGGCCATTTTCCAGGTACACCTGTTATGCCGGGCGTGCTTATTGTTGAAGCCATGGCCCAGGTGGGCGGCATCCTAGCCTATGTTTCTCGAGCAGAGGAGAAGCGCAAAGAACTGATCTATTTTATGGGCATTGACAAGGCACGTTTTCGAAAACCAGTGGTTCCGGGAGATCAACTCATCTTTGAAATGATTTCCATGAAAAGACGTTCAGACTTTTTTAAGATGTCCGGCAAGGCTACTGTTGACGGAACGCTGGTCGCAGAGGCTGAGATCATGGCCATGACAGGAGAAAAACCATGATACATCCTACAGCAGTCGTCGATCCTGCGGCGGAGATCGATTCTAATGTTCAGATTGGACCCTATACTGTCATAGCCCGTGATGTTCAGATCCATGCTGGAACCATCATTGGCTCGCATGTAACCATAAATCAGTATACGACCATTGGCCCCGATTGTCAGATATTTGAACACGCAGCCATAGGCGCTATTCCTCAGGCGCTGAAATTTGGGGGGGAGAAGACGGTTGTAAGGATTGGTCGGGGTAGCATAATTCGAGAGTTTGTGACAATTCACAGGGGGACCGAATTTGGTGGGGGGATAACCGAAATTGGTGAAGAGAATTTTTTGATGGCATACACTCACATTGCCCATGACTGCTTCACCGGGCGAAAGGTCATCTTTGCCAATGCCGCCAGCCTTGGCGGCCATATCAGGGTGGGAGATTGTGCTACCCTGGGTGCCTTTGTAGCAGTTCACCAATTTGTTCGGATCGGAGACTATGCCTTTATCGGAGCCGTGAGCGGGGTGACAAAGGATATTCCACCTTATGTGCTCGCCTCGGGGACCCCTCGTGCGAAACTTTACGGGCTGAACGTCGTAGGGTTGCAGCGGCATAATTTTTCAACAGAAACGGTTCTTGCCCTTAAAAGGGCCTATCGCATTGTATTTCGACTGGGATTGACCTTGAACGAAGCGATTGAAAGAGTCACTGCAGAGGTGGACCAGATACCAGAGGTTATTAATTTCATAAACTTCATAAAGTCTTCTGAGCGGGGAATAACAAGATAAGACGACAAGTTAATAAGGTTGAACCAATGGAGCGGATTGGCTTAATAGCGGGGAGCGGGCAGTTCCCCACTATTTTTTCAAAGGTGGCCACAGAAAGGGGATTGAAGGTTTACGCAGTAGCGCACGAGGGGGAAACTGACCCTCGTCTGGCGACTTTTGTGGAGGCGGTAAAGTGGGTAAAGATCGGCCAATTAAAAAAAATTATTGCATTTTTTAAGAAAAATAGCGTCAGGGATGCGGTGATGGCTGGGGCGATTACCAAGACAAAGATGTTTTCAGGGGTGAGGCCGGACCTGATGGCGCTGAAGGTGCTGGCCACGATGGACCATACACAAGATGATGGACTCCTGCGGGCCTTTGCAGGCGAGATGGAAAAAGAGGGAATAACAATTCACCCTTCTACTTTTTTACTTCCCGAACTTTTAGCGAAAAAAGGATGCTGGACACGGCGCAAACCCACGAAATCAGAGATGGCCGATGTCCGTTTCGGATGGCGCATCGTCAGAGAAATTGGAAGGCTAGACATTGGACAAAGTGTGGTGGTTCGGGGCGGGTCAGTGATGGCGGTAGAAGCAATCGATGGCACTGATGCTACGATAAGACGAGGGGGGAGGCTCGGGAAGGAAAAGACGGTGGTGGTCAAGGCAAGCAAGCCCGATCAGGATATGCGATTCGACATGCCTGCTGTGGGGCTCAAGACCATTCAAACGATGTGCGAGGTAGGGGCGTCGGTCTTGGCAATTGAGGCTGGCAAAACCGTGGTGTTTGACAGGGAGGAGATGGTGGCAATGGCTAATCAAAACGGGATTGCGATTGTAGGTATAGAAGAGTGAGCTAAAGTGTCTAAAGTGCCTAAAGTGAGCTAAAGTTAAGGAAACTGCTTAAAAACTAAAGTGCACTAAAGTTGAGGACGTTAGTAAGTTGTCGCAGCGTGTTTTGGTTATTCTTTTAACTTTAGGCACTTTAGCTCACTTTAGTTCACTTTAGGCACCCATAATGTGAGCAAGCAATGAAACCATTACGCGTCGGAGTCGTAGGGGTCGGATATCTGGGAAAATTCCATGCTGAGAAATATGCCCGAATGGATGGGGTAGAGCTGGTGGGTGTGGTGGACATTGTTCCCGAAAGGGCCCAAGATGTTGCAAAGCGGCTAGGAACTGAATCCTTTACCGATTACCGGGATCTTCTCGGGGAGGTGGATGCGGTCAGCGTGGTGGTCCCCACCCCGCTCCATTTTCCGATCAGCCGGGATTTCCTTGAAAATGACGTGGATGTCCTGATCGAAAAGCCGATAACAGAGACGCTGGAGGAGGCTGACACCTTGATACGGATTGCCGATTCTAGAGGTCCCATCATTCAGGTGGGCCACTTAGAACGATTCAATCCTGCAGTAATAGCTCTGAGCGAAGTCGTGGACAGCCCCATGTTCATAGAGTCTCACCGCTTGCATGTTTTTAAGGAACGAGGAACCGAAGTGGATGTGGTGTTGGATTTGATGATTCATGACATCGACATCATATTAAACTTTGTCAAGTCCGAACTTAAGGATGTTCATGCTGCTGGTGTTCCGGTCATATCTTCTCATGTGGACATAGCCAATGCGCGATTGGTCTTTGAAAACGGCTGTATTGCCAATATAACCGCCAGCCGCATCTCCCTGAAAAATATGCGAAAGATACGTATTTTTCAGAAAGATACCTATATTTCGGTCGATTATGCGAATCATGATATTACCATTATCAGAAAGGACGGGAAAGGGACCGAGCTCCCCATCCCTGGTATGTCTTTGCAACGATCAACCTTTAATGAAGCTGATTCCTTATGGTCTGAACTGGGGTCATTTGTGCAGTCAGTAAGAAATCGTGAGGCGCCAGTGGTATCAGCTCGGGATGGGCGGAATGCCCTGCAGGTTGGTCTTAGTATCAGGGACCAGATCAAGGCAACCAATAAGAAGTTTCTGGGAAAGGGCGGGTCATTATAGGATTGCGATTCCAGGGTTTTCTCACCCGCTCCTTTCAAAGATTTAGCTCAAGAACTCTGAGCCTCTGTGAGAGAAAAAATACCCCGTGATCAGTTACAAGAAAAAGATTATGATTATCGCCGGAGAGGCCTCTGGGGATCTTCACGGGGCACACTTGGTGAGAGCAATGCTAGGGCTCAACCCAGGCCTTGAATTCTTCGGGATAGGTGGCAATGCCCTTCGACAAGCTGGTGTTCGGATACGGATTGACAATTCTGAAATGGCTGTCGTTGGGATTTCTGAGGCCTTTTCAAAAATCAATCTTCTTCTGAGAGCCCTTAAACTCGCAAAGCAAGACCTCAGAGAAAGTCGTCCTGATCTTCTAATCTTGATCGATTTCCCAGACTTTAACCTGCGTGTTGCTCACGTGGCCCAGAGACTGGGTATCCCTGTGATGTACTATATCAGTCCCCAGGTGTGGGCGTGGCGCACAGGTAGGGTAAAAAAGATTAAGGGGGTCGTTGACCACATGGTGGTCATCTTCCCGTTCGAGGTGGATTTTTACAAGAAGTGGAACGTACCGGTAACCTTTGTAGGGCATCCCTTACTGGATACCATGCAGCCCGAAGCAACCGAGGGGAAAGCTGAAGACCTGAAGGGTAATGGTTTGCTCGTGGGTCTTCTGCCCGGAAGTCGGAATGAGGAGGTCACACGCCTTCTTCCCACGATGGTGCAGGTGGCAGAGATTTTGTCGGAACGGGTTGAGGGCATCCGCTTTGCCATACCTGTTGCCTCTTCTGTGGATAGGGCTGGCGTGGAGGCCGAGGTCCGGGGGACAAATACAAGGTTTTTGATCCTGTCAAATAGACTCCACGATGTATTGCGGGTGGCCAGGCTCGTCATAACAGCTTCTGGCACCGTGACGCTGGAGGCGGCGATAACAGGTACGCCTATGATCATTGTGTATAAGGTGTCCGCACTCAGCTACTGGCTCGGGAAATGCTTAATTCGGGTAAAGCATATTGGATTGGCCAACTTGGTTGCTGGCAGGCAGATTGTGCCTGAGCTGATTCAGGCGGATGCCTCAGCCGAAACGATTGCTGACCAGGCCTTGAGGATGCTCAGAGATGAGAAAGGGCTTGCCCAGATGCGGCACGAACTACTTCAAGTGGGAGAGCGTTTGGGTATGCCAGGAGCTTCGAGACGGGCTGCTGAGGTGGCCATGAGTCTGCTTTCGGGCAACTGTGTTTAACGTGTCCGTGCCCGTGTTTCGTGTCCGTAAATCTCGTTGTTTCGGACACGGGAAACGGACACGGACACGAAAATTTCGATTTTAGCGCAAGCTTCACTTCGTGTCGGATTTACTCACACGGGTGTAAGAACCTGGAATACTCCCGGCACTGGTTGGTTTTTCATATGGTGAGACAGTTAGATCGATGGGCTAGATTGAAATGGTGGTTGGTCGGTTGGCTGGGGAAAGGCTTGGTTGATCTGATTTGTAGCACGATGCGGATTAAAGCGGTTGACTTTGAAAAGGCACGGGCGGAGATCGAGTCCAGGAGATTTATCTTTGCCTTTTGGCATTCGAGGATACTTGTACTCAGCTACCTTTACAAGGGATTGGGTGCTGCCATCCTCGTCAGTAAATCCAAGGATGGGGAGATCATCGCACGGATACTTCAACGCCAGGGTCACAAGACCATTCGCGGATCTACCTCACGGTATGGTGTTCGGGCCATGGCAAGGTTAATCAAGACTTTAAGAGAAGAGAATCGTCCCGGGGTTGTTGTCCCTGATGGTCCAAGGGGCCCGCGGTTTAAGGTCCAGCCAGGGGTCATTATCCTGGCTAAAAAGACAGGGTATCCCATTGTCCCGGTGAGCTACAGCGCCCGTCGGATCAAGGTCTTTTCCAGCTGGGATCGCTTTATTCTTCCCTATCCCTTTACAGAGGGCCGGGTAATATACGGTACCCCTATATCAGTGCCCCGGGAACTTGATCGAGATGCAGAAAAGATCTATTGTACCATGCTGGAGAATGAACTCAATCGAATTACAAAAACCGTCGACCACTACTACGGTCACGCAATAGAGTAACACCCAAAGTGAACTAAAGTGAGCTAAAGTGGACTAAAGTGCCTAAAGTTTTAAAGGAATAAAATAACTTTTTAAGAAAGGTTTTTTCAGGTCCTCAACTTTAGCTCACTTTAGCTCATTTTAGGCACTTTAGCTCACTTTTCAGTACTCCAATTAGGACGAAGCCCATAAGTTCAAATCTTTTCCTGATTTTGTGTGTAGCATGACTGAGAACAAAAAAGGCGACACCGACTTGCTAAAAATATATCAGCGAATTTTGGAGCTTATAAAGTCCCAGTGGCTTCGTCTCGTTGTGGCTATGTTGTGCATGATTTTTGTGGCATTCTTAACCGCGGCAACTGCTTATTTAGTAAAGCCCGTGCTGGATGAAATCTTTTTCAAAAAAGATATGAGAATGTTGAAACTCCTTCCCTTTGCCATTTTCCTCCTCTATGCGTTAAGAGGGGCTTGCTATTTTGGACAATCCTATCTGATGAATTATGTGGGGCACAGCATTATCAGGCGACTGCGGGACAAGCTCTACGTTCATATTCAGATGTTGCCGCTGTCCTTTTTCCAAAAGAACAAGACTGGAATCCTCATGGCAAGGATTATCAATGATGTCAATATTGTTAAGGGAATGGTATCGAATGCTATTACAGGCGTGTTAAAAGATTTCTTTACAATCATAGGCCTGCTAGTCGTTATCTTTTACCGCGACTGGAAGTTGGCCTTGATTGCAATTATTATCTTTCCGTTGGCTGTAATCCCGATTGTGAATTTTGGAAGGCGGTTGCGGCGGCTGAGCACACGATGCCAGGAAGCCATTGGTGATATGAGTTTCCTTCTCCACGAGACCTTTACCAACAATAGAATTGTCAAGGCCTTTGGGATGGAAACTTATGAAAGCCGTCGTTTTTTTGAAAGGACCTTTCGGTTATTTACCTATGAAATGAAGGCCGTAGCGGTTAGATCCATATCTTCGCCGGTTATGGAACTGCTAGGTGGTATTGGTATTACCCTGATTATTTGGTATGGGGGATACAAGGTCATCAAGGGGACCTCTACACCCGGGACCTTCTTTTCTTTTATGGCGGCACTCATCATGTTGTATGAGCCTGTCAAAAAGATGAGCGGACTTAATAATACGATTCAGGAAGGCCTGGCAGCAGCCGTTCGAATCTACGACATTCTCGATACGACATCTGATATTGTCGAACGGGAGGACGCCATCGAAATTGAATCAGGGCCCCATTCAGTGGTTTTCCGAAATGTGTTTTTCAAATATGATGACCAAATGGTCCTAAAAAACATCAATCTTGAGGTCAAAAGAGGTGAAATTGTGGCCTTGGTGGGCATGAGCGGCGGTGGCAAGACCAGCCTGGTGAATCTGATTCCTCGCTTTTACGATGTCACCGAAGGGGCGATCTTCATAGACGGGCATGATATCCGGGATATGACCATTGCCTCGCTTCGCAGCCAGATAGGCATCGTGACCCAAGACCCCATTCTTTTTAATGATACCGTTCGAAACAATATTGCATATGGAAATCCTAATGCGATAGAATCAGATATCCATGCAGCAGCCAAAGCCGCTTATGCCTATGATTTTATTCAGCGGCTTCCTGACAAGTTTGACACGGTGGTCGGCGAACGGGGCGTGCGGCTTTCGGGAGGGGAAAAGCAACGTGTTTGCATTGCCCGAGCGCTTTTGAAGAATGCCCCCATCCTAATCCTGGATGAAGCAACCTCTTCCTTGGATAGTGAATCAGAGCTGGCAGTTCAGCGTGCCCTTGAAAACCTGATGAAGGGTCGAACGACCTTTGTGATCGCCCACAGGCTTTCGACCGTCCGGCACGCCGACCGGATTGTCGTAATCGTGGATGGCAGAATTGTAGAGAAAGGAAAACATGAGGAGCTCTTGGCCTTACATGGCGAGTATTACAAACTTTACGAAATGCAGTTTGAAAATAGTAATGGTCAAGTGCGTAACGTACAATAATGTGAAGCTGCCTACCTGCAGGACGAGATTTGCTTCGGGGGCTTACGCACCCAGTAAGGAAAATATCCATTTTGTATAGCTTCCATTGACTCTGCTTACAAGGCAGGGAGTTCTGCCTTGCGGCAGCGCTTCGCGTGGCGAGACGCAGCGGGTCAAAACATCTATCCCCTGGGTAGCATCGACTGAACCCTCCATAAAAGTCATGGGAACAATAGGGGAAAAAGCTCTTAACAGGTTCTCGTATCATTGTTCCAGTTTTTACTGCCCCGCGATTTTCCGTTGTCTCAACCCTTACCGAGCCATATTGAGCCAGCCTTTATGCATCATTCATCGGGTTATGCAGATGGTAAAAGCGAGAATCTTTTTAGCTTTTAATCCCAGCATATTATAGTTTTTTTCGGGCTATCGTAGTTCGGTCTTATTATAAAAAGCTATCTCAAGCGTGTAAAAACAGATGAAACTCAATACGGTTACTAATAGATATATCTTCAGGGAGATCATACCTCTGTTTATCATCAGCCTGCTCTTATTTACCCTTATTTTTCTGATGGCCAAGATACTCGATATTACAGATTTGATCGTCAACCATCGAGTCAATGTCTTTTCGGTCCTACTCATGTTGATATATTGCATCCCCTCTTTCCTTATTTTTGTTATTCCTATGTCTATCATGATGGGTGTGCTATTTGCCTTCTTGAGATTGTCAAATGATAATGAGATCATTGCCCTGAAAGCGGGCGGGTTCAGCATTTACAGGCTTCTTCCTCCGGTATTTGTCTTCTGTTTCATCGGGTTCTTGATGACCGGTTTTATGTGCTTATATGGATCGCCGTGGGGGAGACTTGCTTTTAAAGCCCTGCTGTTTGAAACTGCCAAGTCAAATATTAATATAGGGCTCAAAGAGAGAACATTCAACGACAGTTTCAAAGGTGTTATGCTATATGTGAACGAAATCGAGGAAAAGGACAAAACCCTGACCGATGTTTTTATTGAAGACCGGCGGACTGCTGGAATGGTCAGTACTGTTGTTGCTCCTAAAGGAGAGTTTCTTTGCGATCCTGAAAGACTCGCCTTCCAGTTAAAGCTGTACAATGGGGTTATCAATCAGGTCAGTCGGGACAAAAAGACCATACATTCTGTTAAGTTCGATACCTATGATTTTTACCTTGATCTTACCCAGGTTCTATCCTCAAGAAAAGATGGCCGAAAAAGCAGGAAGGAGATGAGTTTAGCAGAATTACGCCAGAGTTTGCATGAGGCTACCAAGGAGGATACCAAAGACTATTTGACCTTAATGGAATATCACAAGAAATTTTCCATCCCCTTTGCATGTTTTGTCCTCGGACTTGTAGCAGTCCCCTTAGGAATCCAATCAAAGTCCGCAAAGCGATCTTTTGGAATGGTGCTTGGTCTATTCTTCTTTCTTATCTACTATGCATTTCTGTCTGCAGGTTGGGTTCTTGGTGAGGCTGGGATCTGTCCGGCTGCTTTTGGCATGTGGGTTCCAAATTTAGTTATAGGCGTTATTGCCGCCTATCTCATGTTTATGACGGCCAACGAGCGGCCTGTAAAGATCGTCGTAATTTGCCTTAGAATTTTCCAATGGTTTAGGTCCATTTGGAAAAGAGGATAGCTAATTCTGTGCAGATAATCCAAAAATACTTAGCTAAAGAGATTTTAAGGACGTTTGCTATTGTCCTGGCAACGGCAATGAGCATCTATCTGGTCATCGACTTTTTTGAAAAAATTGATGATTTTCTTGAAGCCGGAGTCCCCATATCGCAAGCACTTGTTTTCTTTATGTTCAGGCTTCCGTTTATCATTGTCCAGGTAACGCCTGTCGGGGTATTGTTAGCTGTCCTCCTCGTTCTTGGCCTGATGGTCAGGAATAATGAATTGGTGGCTCTGCAAAGTGGCGGGATAGGTATCCGTTACCTGTTGAAACCCTTACTTTTACTGAGTTTGGCTTTTAGTTTTGTCCTTTTTTTCTTTTCAGAGATAATGGTCCCGATTACCATGGCAAAGGCCAATAATATCTGGAGGGTCAAGGTAAACAAGCAGGTGGCTACCTTTAAACAAAAGGACATTTGGATCAAAGGGAATCGGGCTATTTATCACATAGCTTATTTTAACCCAGTTGATAAGAGCATTTCTGGCGTTACCTTTAACTTCTTCGACGACAAATTCAACATGACTAAACGCATTGATGCAAAAAAAGGGATCCATGAAAGTGACCATTGGCTTCTCCAGGATTGTGTTGAACAGATTCGCCTCCAAGATGGAAGTTACCAGGTGTCTTATCCTCTTCAGCGCATCCTCAAAATAGACCTCATGCCCGAGGATCTGAAAAAGATTGCGAAAAAATCCGAAGAGATGAGCTCCAAGGAACTGTCAACCTATATACAAAAAGTAAAAGACGAAGGATATGATGCCACCCCTTATCAGGTGGATTGGCAGGCCAAGCTGGCCTTTCCCTCTATCTGCCTTGTCATGACCATAGTGGGAACGGCCATTGCCCTGCGGAACAAGAAAGGGGAAGGGATAGCCATGGGTGTTGCCTATGGTATCGCAGTCGCTTTTTGCTATTGGGTTGTTTATGGCTTTTGTCTATCAATGGGGTACAATGGATTCTTGCGGCCATTTCTGGCTGCTTGGCTGACGAACATAGTCTTTGTCGTTCTGGGCACCCTGCTTTTGCTTTATGTTGATTGAGCTTTTGGGGAATAGCCCTGGTGCCATATAAGATTTTCCACTCCAAGATAAACTGCTGTCACAAAATTTTTTCTTAAAGCCTATAAGATGAGCTTTTTGTATAATATCTTATTTGTGGTAGGAAGCCTTGCAATGTTTCCCCTCTTTGTAGTAAAGGCCCTGACCCTTGAAAACAGACGGGCAACAGTCTTAAAGAGGTTGTATCCTGGCTTCAAGATACCACAATTCCGGATGAGACCGATATGGATACACGCCCTGTCCGTGGGAGAGGTTTTCTCGGTCGTCACCTTGATAAAAGCGATCAAAAGAGACTATCCTGATCGTCCCCTTGTTTGTTCGGTTTCAACTCAACGCGGCTATCAGGTTGCCACTCAATCTTTGTCCAAAAACGTAGATTTCGTTTTTTTCTTTCCTTACGATTTCCTGTGGACGGTAAAGTATCTTATTCGTCGAGTTCGCCCTGCACTTTTTCTCCTCGTGGAGACTGATCTATGGCCAAATGTTTTGTCTGAGATAGCAAAATACGGTGCCCCCGCTATTCTGGTAAACGGCAGAATCTCCCCCACATCCTACAAGAGATACAAGCGGCTCTCTTTTTTTACAAAGCGACTTTTGTCGAACTTTGCCTGGTATTGCATGCAAAGCGAGATAGATGCCAAACGGATCATATCCATTGGCGCAGCCAGAGACAAGGTTGAGGTCACTGGAAACATCAAATTTGATCAACCGGTGAATCCTGCGTCCGATGAGGAGATAAGGGAACTAAAGGATTTGCTGAGGATCGAAGCGAATACGAAGGTATTCTTGGCCGGCAGTACCCATGAGGGGGAAGAGGCGATCCTTTTGCGTTCCTTTGAGGTCCTCAAAAAAAGTTTTTCTGATCTGATATTGGTGGTCGTCCCAAGAGATCCTGGGCGGGCCTGTTCAGTTCAACGCATGTTTAAAAAGGCTGGTTTGCTTGCCTCTTTGAAGACCGAATTAGACAAGATGGATGCTAGCCTCATGCCTGAGGCGATCGTTGTAGATACCATAGGGGAACTGAGGCGGCTATATGCTATTGCTGATGTGGTCTTCGTTGGAAAAAGCCTAGTCAATCTTGGGGGACAAAATCCGCTGGAGCCCGCAGCTTTCAAAAAGCCGATTCTCTTCGGACCATATATGTTTAATTTTGAGTTGATCGCTGAAATGCTTGTCCGAAAAGGTGGGGCCATTCGGGTGGTCAATGGAGAGGGGCTTTTAGAACAGGTTGCGGGCCTCTTGCGTAACCCTGAACGTTCTCGTCTAATAGGGCAGCGAGCCTATGAGGTATTTTGTATGAACCAGGGCGCGGTTGACAGGATCTTAAGGGTGATTCAGAGATTCTTGCGCCCTTGACCCATGAATTGTTACGGAATATGATTCAAAATTTGAGTGAAGTATTTTGGCAAGTTCATTTTACTCGCTTTACTCGCATTTAGAGGCTGTTGATATTAACGATAAAAATGTATAGACATCAAATCCGCAATCCGCAATCCCTGCTTGCCAGTCGACTTCGTTCCAGGCGATGGCAGGCGGGCGCAATCCGAAATGTCATTGAGGGGGTGATGACCAAGGGGGATATGGCTGATCCACCCTTTTCATCATCTCTTCAATGGGTGCTTTACGCATGCTCGAAGATATATCGCATTGGCGTGAAACTCAGAATAAACTTGTACGAGAAAGGTGTTTTCAGGTCAAAGAGGTTACCATGCAAAGTTATATCGATTGGCAATATCACTGTAGGTGGGACTGGAAAGACGCCCATGGTATACCATGTGGCAAAATTATTGAACGGCCTTGATCTTGAGGTGGCGGTCATCAGTCGAGGCTATGGGGGAGATGCCCAGCGCTCAGGAGGCATTGTTTCAAATGGCAAGAGGATAATCATGGGACCTCGGGCGTCGGGTGATGAGCCCCAACTCTTGGCATCAAAACTACCGGGGATTCCCATACTGGTTGGAAGGGATCGGTATCAGGCTGGAAGGCGCGCTATCAGCACATTTGGTTCATCCGTGTTGGTTCTTGATGATGCCTTTCAGCACCTGTCCTTAAAACGGGACTTGGATTTGTTGCTTTTGGATAGTATGCGCCCGTTTGGCAACGGGCATTGTATCCCCAGGGGGACTCTTCGGGAACCCATGGAACAGCTAAAACGTGCGGATGCCTTTATCCTGACACGATATCAAGAAGGGGGTCCTTTAAGCCAGACGGTGTCTGTCATTGAGTCCCTTGCCCAGGGACGTCCGATCTTCAAATGTAGACATGTGCCTGAGCGACTGTTTATGGCTGGGCATAAAGAGCTCCTCGATTTGCTTAGCTTAAAGGGACGAAGGCTTTTAGCGTTTTCTGGCATTGCCCGAAACGATGACTTTCGTGCTACGATCTCTGGACTTGATGGCTGGGTAGCAGGCTCACTTGAGTTCCCGGACCATCATTCATATTCGGATGATGACCTGAGGTCTATCTGGGAAAAGGCCAGGGATTTGAATGTGGACAATATCATTACGACCGAGAAGGATTACTTTAACATTTGTTCTGAGATTCCATTAACACCGCGACTCCTGGTCCTGGCCATTGGGATTTCCTTTGGCGATGATGCAGAACGTTTTGACAGCTATATTAAAAAGTGGGCGTTGTCCCCTTAGCCAGCTCAAGAAGTTCAGACGGCTCAAGGAGGCTTGCTAAATAAACCATCTAACCCAAACAATTCGTTAACAGGGGGTAAAAAGAAATTACTTTTTCATGACTTTTTCTTTTGCTGGTCCTTTCCATTGCCCACCGAAGTATCTGATGCGTAATTTGGGTTTACTAAGGAGTCCATTATATCCGACATCGGTTAAATTCCCTTTGTCCGCGTGCAGTCTATTTGGATGGTTCTAAGGCTTGCTCCGGGGCGCCCTGGCACATAGTGCCTCTGTTCAAGCCGTCAGGCGCAACCGCTGCGCTAAACTCGCCCTAAAGGGTTCAAACAGTTCAGGTCGCTGCCTGTTGCTTCGCCAAGAATCATCGGGAAAATGCACTCCCAGGGGGGGTACCTGTGTCGGGTAATTTTAACCTCATGCCAACTGGTTTGGAAACCGCTTTTGGTAACTGTGGGGTTCCAGATTAGTTTTAATATGCTTAAGGGGGCTAAACCGCCTAAACGGATCGCTGTGATATGAAAAGTAGAACTGACACAACAATGACCTATAGGGCCATCGTTACGTTATTTATGCTCTTGGGGATTTTCCCGTTGGATGTAGGCCGACGGCTGGGGGCCTTGCTGGGGCACCTCATTTTCGTTTGTGATTCAAAGCATCGAAACATTGCCTTACAAAACCTTTCCCATGCCTTTGGCCGTGAACAGGGACAAAGAGAAATCAGAGAGCTTGGGAAGCGGGTTTTTCAGAATTTGGGCCAGATCTTATTCGAAATATGCTGGTCTCTTAGGCTGAAAAAGAAGGACTTTCATAAATATTTTTCCATCAGGGGGTTATCCAATCTCAAGAACGCGTATGAAAAAGCGAAGGGCGTTCTTGTTCTTACAGGCCATATGGGAAATTGGGAACTCTTAACGATCATTGCGGCCATGACTGGTTACCCACTGAGCATTGTTGTCCGGCCCCTTGATTTTAGGCCGCTGAATGAATTTTTCATAAAGTTTAGAACCCGGTTTGGAGGGAGGTTGATTCCTAAGAAGCATTCAATGCGCATGGTATTGAGGAGCTTGAGAAAAGGCGAAATGGTTGCTTTATTGATGGACCAGAATGTGGATTGGTATGATGGTGTTTTTGTTGATTTTTTTGGAAGGCTGGCATGTACGAACAAAGGATTGGCGTTGCTGGCCCTGCATACCGGAGCACCTGTTGTTCCCGTGTTTCTTGTAAGAGATAAAGCGTGCTTCAAGGCAGAGTTTGGTCCGGAGTTGCCTCTTATACAAACAGGGGATAAGACAAAAGATGTTGAGATCAACACGGCACAATATAACAAAGTCATAGAGTCTTTTATTCGTCGCTATCCAGATCAATGGTTCTGGGTCCATCAGCGCTGGAAGACAAGGCCGTATCATTCGTGGCCAAGGGAATAATACTTGAAGTGAGCTAAAATGCCTAAAGTGTCTCAAGTGAGCTAAAGTTTAATCTGAAAAACAGAAAATTCAGTAAACTTTATATCCATCAACTTTACAACTGGTTTGCTCAGTTCAGACACTCATATAAGTTTATGATAAAGACAAGATTTGATTCTGAAAAGGTTAAGCACATCCTCATTCGCTCTACAAATTGGGTGGGAGATGCCGTGCTTACCACGCCAGCGATTCGGGCGGTTCGAAAGAATTTTCCTGAGGCCGAGATCAGTATTTTGGCCAAGCCCTGGGTGATCCCCATTTTTTACAACAATCCCCATGTCGACCACATCATACACTATGATTCAGCAGGAAGACATGCGGGATGGCTGGGAAAAGGTCGACTGATCCAGGAATTACGAAAGGGCCGGTATGATCTGGCAATCCTTTTTCAGAATGCCTTTGAGGCCGCCTTCATGGCTTGCCTGGCTGGAATTCCAAATAGGCTTGGCTTTGACACCGATGGCCGGCGTTTCTTTTTAACACATAGAATTAAAGTTGAACCCAAACTAAAACAGGTTCATCAAATTGACTACTATCTTGGTATTCTTAAAGGGGCTGGCTTGAGTCTTGATGGGAGGGACCTCACGTTGGCGGTGGCCGAACAGGAGCGCAGACGTGCCGATGAGATCCTGAGGGGACACCACATCACAAGACAAGATAGATTGGTAGGGGTGAGCCCTGGGGCCACGTATGGATCGGCCAAACGGTGGTCTCCAGGGAGGTATGCGGCCTTGTGTGATAAGATACACGAATTCCATGGGGCCCGTATCATTATTTTTGGTGGACCGGGTGAAAAAGCGATAGGGGACCAGGTCTCTGAATCAATGAAACATCCCTGTGTTAATCTTTGTGGTAAGACGACCCTGCGTGAGGCCATTGCCTTAATCGAAAAGTGTAAACTATTTGTCACCAACGATTCCGGATTGATGCACGTGGCAGCGGCATTGGATATTCCCTTGGTTGCCATTTTTGGCTCGACCAATCCGATTACAACAGGGCCCAGCAGCTCAAGGAGCCGCATTGTTCGGGTGCCGATGCCCTGCAGCCCCTGTCTCAAGACGGAGTGTCCTGAGGAGCATCAATGCATGAGAGAGATTACTGTTGAGGGGGTATACGCTGTTGCCGAGGCATTGCTCAACGAGGATAGCAGCTAGCCGCCATTTGTCGCTGGTCATCAGGGGGTAACCATTGAAATGTGATTAATGACCGATCAGGCAGGGTAAGTTCGCCTTCAGGCGAACGCTATCTGGTTAATCATTGGCTATTTTTCAGCGTGTTGCAAAATAGTCTTGACTATTTTTCATTATCGTGAATAATTGACAGCATGGAGAGCAGAGACCCTTATGTCAAGATTTGGCAGGATCTTGCCATAGACAAAAGCATGATCTTTGTGTCTGGGCCGCGTCAGGCAGGCAAAACGACGCTTGCGCAAATGATTTCCGCCTCTTTTACGAATAGTCTTTATTTCAACTGGGATATTGCTGAACACAGGACACGGCTTATCGAAGATCCCACGTTTTTTGAGGCTGTCGAGCGAAAAGATTCATCAACGCCCCTTATCGTGTTTGACGAAATCCACAAATATAAAGACTGGAAAAACTACCTCAAAGGCGTTTACGATCAATTTCATGGCAGCTTTCAATTTCTCGTCTCAGGAAGCGGCCGGCTGGATATCTATCAAAAAGGAGGGGACTCGTTGGCAGGGCGCTATTTTCTCTTTCATTTATGGCCCTTTACCCTTGCTGAACTGGGCAAATCCAACTCAACGATTGATGAGTTCCTGAATGATCCGCTGCAAATCAGCATGCAGGGCCATGATGAACTCAAAAAGATATGGTCCCGGTTATCTGAGCTGAGCGGCTTTCCAGAACCCTATTTGGCCGGCCGGATAACCACTTACCGCAGATGGTCGAACACCTATTCCCAGCAGTTGATCCGGGAGGACATTCGTGACCTGACCGGCATCAAGTCTGTCAGGGATGTTGAGACGCTGTATCTTTTATTGCCGTCTAAGGTGGGCAGCCCCCTTTCAGTGCCGTCTATGGCTCGCGACTTGAAAGTCGCCTACGATTCGGTTCGTAGCTGGTTATCGGTTTTTGAAAGATTTTTCCTGATCTTCAGCATTTCCGCATGGACCCGGAAAATTGCGCGGGCAATTCAAAAAGAACGTAAGGTTTATCTGTGGGATACTCCCCGCATAACAGAGCCTGCAGCCCGGTTTGAAAACATGGTCGCCGCAGAGTTGTGGCGGGCGGTCACGGCGTGGAATGATATGGGTTGCGGTCTTTTTTCTCTGCATTTCATAAAGAATAAGGAACAGCAGGAAGTGGACTTTTTGATCGCCAACGGAGGTGAGCCGTTTCTTTTGATAGAGGCTAAGCTATCAGACACACAGCCGTCTTTGGCGCTGAAAAAGTTTCAACGCGCTCTGAACGTACCCGCGGTTCAGCTTACCGCCGAAGGCGACGGATACCGAATGCTGTCGAATGTGGATAAATCCATACTGGTTGCCCCGGCATACCAGTGGCTTTCGCGGTTGCCGTAGTGCCGGGGGTAACGAACAAGGGGCTTTGCCCCAACTGGAATATTGGAGACTTTTGCACAACTCCTTTTAGCTCACTCTAATTTACTTTAGACATTACTGATCTTGTGAAAATACTGATCGTCAAAATGAGTGCCATCGGAGACGTGATCCACACGCTGCCGGCAGCAAATGCCCTTAGGGAGCACTTTCCCTCCGCCCACATCACCTGGTTGGTGGAGGAGGCTGCCTCTGGGATTGTCAAGTCGCATGAGGCCGTTGATCGGGTTCTTGTTTTGAAACGGGAACGCTGGCTAAAGGGGCTCGCAGGCACCTCCTGCCTGGAGAGCGTGAAAGGCATCTTTCGCTTTGCAAAGGAACTTCGTGATACAACATACGACTGGGTGATTGACTTTCAAGGACTGCTCAAAAGTGCCATGATGGTTTCTCTGTGCCGGGGGAAAAGAAAAGTCGGCTACAACAAGACTCGTGAATTCAGCTACATTGTTTTGAATGATCGTATGCCCCCCTTTGATATGGACAAACATGCAATTTTCAGATATTTAAATTTGATTCAACATCTGGGTGTGAATACCCGAGGTATAAGATTTAATATCCCCATCGGGGAGACGGAAAGATCAAATGTCAGGTCAATGCTGCGCCAAAAGGGATGGGATGCGCAATCTGTTATTTCCATAAATCCGGTGGCAAAATGGGACACCAAACTTTGGCCGGCTGAAAATTTTTCCAGGTTAGCAGACATGCTGATTGAGGGGCTGGGGTGTTTTGTGATTTTTACTGGTAACAAGGCAGACAAGAAAGAAATTACAAAGATTATCTCCAAAATGCAGAACACGTGCATTGACCTTTCAGGGCAGACCGATTTAAAGGAGTTGGCTGCCCTCTATGATATGTCCAGATGCATGGTCTCAACGGATACAGGCCCCATGCATTTGGCTGCAGCAGTTGGCACGCCAGTCGTGGCCCTTTTCGGCCCTACGGCGCCTTGGAGGACAGGTCCGTTCGGTGAAGGCCACGAAGTCCTACGCACTGGCTTGTCTTGTAGCCCCTGCTTTAAAAAGACATGTGACAGTGTTGCGTGTATGAAGCATATCGCTGTTGAGCAGGCCTTTGGTGCTGTTTCCAGGGTGCTTACGAAGGGGAGTATCAAATAGTTTATATCTAAACAGGCTGTTACCCAAACAGCCGTGCAAACGTCTCTGCATTATTTATTGCAAACAATATTAATATGATGTTCTCCAAAAGGTTTTTAGATGCTTAAGGTTCTTCATACGGAATGGTCAAAAGGATGGGGGGGGCAGGAAATACGAATCCTTCTTGACGCCAAGGGGTTGATAGATAGGGGACATGAGGTGGGCATTCTTTGTTCTCCGGAAAGTAGGCTGGCTACAGAAGGACAAAAAAATGGCATTCGGACATACTTTCTGGACATAAGGCACAGCCTTGATGGGAATGCACTGTGGAAGATAATCAAGCTTTTCAAGGAGAAGGATATTACGGTGGTGAATACACACAGTTCAGTTGACAGCTGGATAGCTTCCTTTGCAGCAAAGATCGCAAATGTCCCCGTGCTCGTCAGAACGCGACACCTTTCGGTCCCTATACCAAAACACTTTTTAAACTTTGTGTATAGAATGCCTGATGCTATCGTCACGACAGGCGAGTCGATTCGCAGAATGATGATAGAAGAAAACCATCTTAACGGTGAAAAGATATTTTCGATACCTACTGGCGTCATGTTGAACAGATTCCGGCCTGAGATTTCAGGCGCAACCATCATGCAAGAATTGCAGATTGAAAAAGGCACAAAAGTCGTGACCATGGTGGCGGTTTTGAGAAGCTGGAAAAGACACGATGTTTTTCTAGAGGCAGCTATGGGTGTGTTGAGCGTTATGCCATCTACTGTTTTTTGGGTGGTCGGCGATGGGCCGGGCTTCAATAATATTCAAAGAAAAATAGAACAGTTGGAGATCGGGAAAAATGTGATAATGACCGGCTATCGAGAAGACATTCCCGAGATTTTGGCAGCTTCTGATGTATGTGTTTTGACTTCAGAATCGGCGGAAGGTGTACCTCAGGCTGTACTTCAGTATTTGGCGATGAAAAAGCCTGTTGTAGCGACAAATGCTGGGAGTATCTCTGAGGTGATTAAGCCAGAGGAAACAGGACTATTGGTTGAACCGAATAATGCCGAGGCTGTTGCACAAGGAATCTTAAGGCTGTTAAAGGACGAAAAGCTTTCACGAATCTTGGGGGAAAATGGCAGATCTGTGGTTGAGAAATATTATGATTACGAGAATATGCTGGATAGGACCATTGAGCTGTATCGTAGCATATATAGACGGAAGATTGGGTAACTGATCAGTACTGAGCCGGGGTCTTTTTGTCTCTCGCAGAGCACACAGAGGCTCAAACTGCCATCCCTTACGTTGCTCGGGACATACGAAATATTATATGCCCCGACAGGGGCTAAGTGTTGGTCTGATTTTTTCCATTCAAAAAATCAGACCAAGGAAAAATCATCTCAGTGATCTCTGGGGACTCAAGCGACTGGAAGGAGCGGGCGAGAGAACATCAAGCTGTTACATGGCATAGTCCTGTAACAGATTAAAAGATGGGGAGATAAGGAGGGGCGATTTGAAGTGTTTGGTGACAGGGGCAGCCGGGTTTATCGGATCCCATTTAAGTGAATATTTGATTAAAAAGGCATGTAAGGTCGTAGGTATCGATAATTTTATGGATTATTATCCCAGGTCTATCAAGGAGGCTAATATTGCTTGTTTGAGGAAGAATCTAAATTTTGAATTCATCGAAGGAAGTCTTCTTGAGGTCGACTTGCTAAGACTTTTGAACGGAGTTGATGTGATTTTTCACCAATCCGCCCAGGCAGGTGTGCGAGCGAGTTGGGGACAGAACTTTAAAATTTACTCTGACAACAACATTCTTGCAACACAGATGCTGCTTGAGGCATGCAAGCAAAGTCCGGTCGAGAAATTCGTTTATGCCTCCTCATCTTCGGTTTACGGAGACACCAAAGATCTTCCCATGAACGAATCTTCCATGCCATGCCCGGTATCCCCTTATGGTGTCTCGAAATTAGCTGCTGAAAACCTATGCTGTCTTTACTATAAAAATTTTGGAATACCAACAGTTTCACTTCGCTATTTCACGGTTTATGGGGCTCGGCAGCGGCCGGATATGGCCTTTCATCGCTTCTTTAGATGGGCACTGGAGGACAAACCCCTGAAGGTATACGGGGATGGCGAACAAAGTAGAGACTTCACTCACGTGGACGATATTGTGGAAGCCAACTGGCTAGCTTTTGAAAAGGCCATGCCAGGAGAAGTATTCAATATTGGGGGAGGCTCACGCGTTACTTTAAACGAGGTCATAGAATTGATGAAGGAGCTATTGGGTCGAGAGCTGAAGGTGCATTATCAGGGCACCCAAAAGGGAGATGTCCGGCACACCTTGGCCAACATGACAAAGGCAGGAGAAAAAGTGGGATATAAGCCGAAGGTGTCGATTCGGGATGGTCTAAAGACGGAGTATGAATGGGTCAAGAAGTTGGTCAGTGGTCGAGTAGTCGAGTAGTTGGATAGTCATTAGCACCCAGTAACCAATGACCGATAACCACTCGACCGTTTCTTTGGAAAGGGGGTAAAGTCATGGCAATCAGCCAGGAGTTATTGGATATCTTGGCCTGTCCCAAGTGCAAGGGGGATATCTATTTAAATGAAACAAAAGATGGCCTTATTTGTGACAGGTGCAAACTCCTTTATGAAATCAAGGATGACATCCCCATCATGCTTATCGATGAAGCAAAGCCAATAGAAAAGTGAGTTCAGGGCGTATTTTATCTCTCACAGAGGGCGCGGAGGCGCTGAATTTTTTAGCAGATTTCCTGAGCCATCGACCCTGATGGCCTCTGGCTCGGAGGGCCGGGAAACCTGCTACAATTCCCGTTCCGATACCGCAGGACATGTTCACAAGGCGAGAGTCGCAAATTTTTATACTCAAAGACGGCATTAGCAGGATCATAAATAGTCCGCCTTCGGCGGACTGATTGTTTGGCCTGATTTTTTCACTTAAAAAATCAGACCTCAGACCAAGGAAAAATTATCTTACAAGCTATTTTAAAACCCTTTTCCTTGGTCTGTTCGGCCATTTTTGAAAGTTCTAAGCTCGCTTCGCTAAAATTGTAGCACGGAGTGAAGCCATGCGCTAACTCGGGCTCACGCCCTCAAACCGTTACAATTTTTTGACGCTTCGCTTCGCTAAGAACTTTTTACAAAAATGGCCAAAATGAGTCGTCCAAGGGTTTTGAAATAACTTCTAGTGCTTTCTGCGGACTCGAGCGATTCATCCTGTTAAATAATGCGCGCAGTCAGCACATTACGGTGCCGGAAGTAGACGAGACGTTTGCATAACTCATTTGAGCGGCGATTATGAACTTTTTGGGGCACCCATCCGGGCGAAGCGAACGGCCCACTTTAGTGGGCAAATCCTAAACTGTTTGAAGGCCCTTGGCCGAGTTTGAGCGCAAAGGTTGCGCCTGACGGCTTGAACAGAGGCACTTCGCTTCGCTCCGTGTTAGGATTTAGTGAGCAAGCACGTGCATGGGTCAAAAAGCTCATATAAAGGAGTGAAAAGGGGTTATGCAAAGGCCTCTAGACTCCCTCTGACATTTTGCTCCTGTTAATCCCGACCATTTAACAGGTCAGGGAAGCGGGCGAGAGAACTTTATGCTGTTATTTTGTGCTATCTTATTGGCTGCGTTAATCGGATTTTTGCTTCGGTTTAATGTGTGGCGGCGAGATATTCGCGGTGTGCCTATCTTGATGTACCACATGGTGAGCGATGACACCGCCAGCACCGAGCTGCCAAAACTTCGGGTCTCCCCAAAAAGATTTCGTTCCCAGATGGCCTATTTGAAGGCAAAGGGATATCAGAGCATAACCATAAAGCAGTGGTTAAATTATAGGAATGGGCATGGTGTGTGTCCGTCAAAACCCATTATTATCACTTTTGATGACGGTTACCGAAACTTTTACACGACTGCTTGGCCAATCCTGAAGAGTTATGGCTTTAAACCGGTTGTTTTTTTGGTAACAAAATACATCGGCGGCGTCAATTTGTGGGACCGAGAAAAAGGGGAACCTGAGGAGCCGTTGCTGAATTTAGAGGAGATTAGGGATCTTGCGGGCAGCGGGATTGAATTTGGCTCACATAGCCACTCCCATCAAGACCTCACGCGGTTGCCTTTAAGTGCAGTTGAATCTGATGTGAGAGCTTCCAAGGCTGTTTTAGAGGGCGCGTTGGGCACTGAGGTCGGTTCATTTTCTTACCCCTATGGGAAGGAAAATCGTCAGGTGCGATGGGCCGTGCGAGAAGCTGGATTTCAGGCGGCCTGTGTCATACATCCGGGTGATAACGACGAGGCGGTTGACCCCTTTGAGCTCAAACGAATTATCATAAAGCGAAGCGACAATCTGTTTGATTTCAAAATAAAGCTAAAAAAGGGAAAAAGCCGGATATAATCATAAGCTGTAGGTATATGGGTCATGGAAAAGCTTTCAGTGGTCATTATAACCTATAACGAGGAACAAAATATCGGCAGATGCCTAGAAAGCGTGCAGTGGGCCGATGAGATCATTATCGTGGACAGCTTCAGCACAGACCGCACGATTGATATTGCCAGGAAATATACGGATAAGATATTCCAGAGGGCCTTGGACGGCTATGGGGCTCAAAAGAACTATGCAATTTCTAAAGCGACAAATACGTGGATACTTGCCCTTGATGCAGATGAAAGGTTAACGCCTGAACTTTCAGAAGAAATCTTGGCCCTCTTTCGGTCGGGTGAACCGGCTATGGCCGCATACGAATTGCCCTATAAGGTTTTTTTTGGGAATAGATGGGTCCGTCACAGCGGGTGGTACCCGGAATATCATATTAGGCTTTTTCGAAAAGATAATGGGAGATTCAAGGAACGCTTTGTCCATGAGGGCGTTGAGGTGTCAGGGCCGGTCGGGCGATTGCGTCATTTTGTTGAACATTATACCTACCGGTCTATCTCAGACTTCATTCAAAGGATGGACCGATACTCTACATTATCTGCTGAAGCCTATTATAAGGAGGGGCGGCATGTCAGCTGGACCGAGACGGTCTTTCGCGCCTGGTTCACCTTTGTACAAATGTATTTTTTAAAGCGGGGTTTTTTGGATGGGGCTCTAGGGTTTCAGTTGGCCATACTTTATTCATATTATACTTTTGTAAAATATGCAAAACTCAAAGAATTACGTCAGACTGAGAAAGAGAGATAAATAAGCATTGGAAAAATATCGCAATATTTTAGTCATCAAATTAAAACATATTGGCGATGTCCTTGTGGCGACTCCTGTATTGACAGCCCTGAAAGAGGCCTACCCTGAAAGCCGTTTGACGGTCTTGCTAGATATGGGTACAGAGGAGATGGTGACCCTCAATCCAGCCGTGGATGAAGTCATGGTTCTGGACAGGGCGGAAGGGGCTCCCTTGTTTAGTCGGTTGTTTAGACAGGCAATCTTTGCGATGAAGCTTCGAAGAAGAAATTTTGATCTCGTCTTAGAGCTGAGCGCCGGAGATAGGGGGGCCTTCCTGGGTTTTGTGACCGGGGCCAAAGTAAGGATCGGATTTGAGCCGCACAACAGAACCTTTCTGGGTCGCCATCATTTATTTTCAAGGCTCGTTAAAATAAGTACAACGACCCAGCACATGGTAGACTATAATTTGGCTTTGGTGCGGGCCCTTGGCATAGAGGCCACTGACAAGAGATTGGCCATATTTTGGTCGGAAGAGGATTCAAGGGCTTGTATAAAACTGTTGTCAGAAAAGGGTTTAGGTGAAGGCGATCCGTATGTTGTGCTTCATCCCACTTCACGTTGGCTTTTTAAGACATGGAATTCCAGGGGGTATGCTTTGTTGTGTGACTATATTACAGAAAAATATAAACTTCCTGTTGTTGTAACCAGTGCCCCTGATGAAAAAGAGAAAAAACGGGTGAGGGAGATCCTTTCACTTGCCAACAGCCACCCAATAGACTTGTCCGGGATGCTTTCTCTGAAACAACTGGCATATTGCATATCAAGGAGTATTTTGTTCATTGGAGTTGACAGCGCCCCTATGCATATTTCAGCTGCAGTAAATACGCCCGTTATTGTCCTGTTCGGCCCATCCGGGGACCACATGTGGGGCCCCTGGGGTAACGGCCACATCGTCATCAAGAAGGGTTGGGCATGTCAGCCTTGCGGGCGGGATGGGTGTAACGGGAGCAAAGTCAGCCAGTGCCTTGAGGCTATTACGCCTGAAGAAGTTTATCGGGCGATTGATGAAAAGCTGGCAGGAAGGTAAACCCCGCCCCTGAACGGCGACGGAGGGGAGAGGCTGGGCGAATTAAGGAGGAAAAAGAGATTCCGTTACGTGGATGGAGAGGTCGTAGGCAGTGAAGGTCGCCTTGATTCGCAAGAAATATTCCCCCTTTGGAGGTGCTGAACGATATGTTGATACCCTGGTCAGGCACTTGCTTGACTTGGGACACGAAGTCCACATATTTGCCAATGAATGGGAATCCGCAACACGCGGCACGCAATCTGCGACCCAGAGGCTTGTCTTCCACAGGGTGCCGATGATCAAGGGGCTGTCTGTTTTGAAGCTCCTTTCCTTTGCCATTAATGTGAGGAGGCTGTTAAAGAAGGAGCGTTTTGAAATCGTACATAGTTTCGAGCGCACGCTTTATCAGGACATTGCCAGGGCCGGCGATGGATGCCACAAAGAGTGGCTGATCCAGCGTGCCAAGTATGAGCCTTTTTGGAAACGTGTTCTCGTTGGAATAAATCCCCTCCATTGGTCATTCTTGTGGATTGAAAAACAGATTTTCGACAAGAAGAATACTCAAATAGTCATAGCAAATTCTCAAAGGGGAAAAGAGGAAATTATTCGACACTACGGTTTCCCCGCTGAGCGCATTCGCGTAATTTATAATGGCGTAGACACCAAACGATTTAATCCGGCCTGCAGGGGAAAATTTAGGAAGGCAGTTCGAGACTTCTTAGGCCTCTCAGAAGATATAAGGGTTTTACTTTTTTTGGGATCGGGTTTTGAAAGGAAGGGATTGAAGTTTGCCATAGAATCACTGAGCAAAATAAATGAGCCAAAAATAAAGCTTGTTGTAGCTGGCAAAGATAATCCAAAAAGATACCGGATGCAGGCCAGAAGACTTGGTGTTGTTGACAAGGTCATATTCTATGGACCAACAAAGGAACCCGAGAGATTATATGGGGCAGCGGATGTATTTGTATTGCCTACGATTTATGAGCCATTCAGCAATGCTTGTCTTGAGGCGATAGCTTCAGGAGTCCCGGTCGTAACAAGTAAAATAAACGGATTTTCAGAGTTCATAGAAGATGGTGTTACGGGGGTCTGCGTGGAAGATCCGTCGGATATTGAAGCTTTAAAAGGGGCGATACAAAGGCTTCTTCGGCAAGACAACAGAGAAACAATAAAATGGGCCAAAACAAAAGGCCGACTCATAGATGTGGAAAATCATGTGAGAGAAACTGTCAAGTGTTATGAGGCTGTGTTAGCTGGCATGTTGAAGTGAGCTAGAGTGCCTACAGCTGGTTTTGGAATAGCTTGTAGGCACTTTAGTTCATTTTAGACACTTACTTGTATTATGAAGATAAGAATCTTTGATAACCTTCTTTACGGTGCGGCGCATTTTTCAAAATGGCGGGATAAGCGCGAGACATCTCTTGAGAATTTTGACAAAAGCAGGGTCAGAAGAATTCTTTTGATCCTCACCACAGGCCTTGGCGATACAATCCTTTCCACCCCCGCAATAAGGGCAGCCCGTGAGAACTTTCCGGATTCGACGATAAAACTATTCGTTCGCAAGCAGTGGCATACGCTATTTCAAAGCGACCCTTATCTGGATGGGTTGATCCTTTACAAGGGGAAATACAGAGAGTTTTTTAAGACCATCAAACGACTGAAAAAGGAACAACCAGACCTGGCGTTGATACTTCATGGCAATGATCCTGACATTATACCACTGGTGTATTTTTCAGGCGCTTTTTTTATAATAAGGATCCCCAACGACACGACTCGATTTAGGTTCCTTCTTTCAAACCAAGATATTGGAACCATGTCTTACCTTGATCCGAAGACGCACTACATCGAAAACAGGCTTAAGATATTCAACATAATAGACTGTTCAACCACAGACACAAGGATGTATCTGAGTATTGACAGAAAGACTCAGGCAAAGGTTGACAAAAGGATTGAAGCTTGGAAAGGCAAAAATGGAAGAAGCCTGATCGGTATACACATATTTGCAGCTGATGACTATAAGGTCTGGCCCATAGATAAGCAAATTGAGCTTATGGAAAGGATTACCTCTTTGTCTGACAATGTTGCTTTGATATTAAGCGGATCTCAGCGCGACAGAAAGAGGATCGCAAAGATCATTGAGAGGTTGAGAGACAAAGATCAGGTCATCAATGCTGCCGGGCTCTTTTCACCAATTGAAATGGCAGCGCTTTTGAAAAGGCTCTTGCTTTTTATTGCACCTGATACCGGCCTTTTGCATATGGCTGTTGCGGTAAATGTCCCGACGATTTCCCTTTTTGCTCCTACGGATCATCAGTTGATAGGGCCGTTTTACGATAAAGATAGGCATCTTGTAATTCAGAAGGCCCCAACCTGTGAGGACTGCATAACCAAAAGATGCAAGAACAACATATGCATGGATCAGATTGGCGTTGACGAGGTTTTTGAAAAGTTTATGACGGTCATGAACATGACTTCGTAAAAAGTCTTCAATTCGTTTTGTTGGTCACTTTTTGAAGGTTCTAAGTTCGCTCCGCTAAATTGCAGCACGTAGTGCCTCTGTCCAAGGCGTCAGCCGCAACCCATGCGCTAACTCGGGCTAACGTCCTCAAACAGTTTGCAGTTTTTACGCTTCGCTTCGCTAAAAACCTTTAGCAAAAAGTGACCCGGATAGGCTCATCAAAGACTTTTTACAGAATCATTAATGAAGACAACCAATGGGAAAGATCTATAAAATTGCACATGTTGTCCCCCCGTACAACCCTGTGCCTCCCATTAACAGTGCTGGCACCGAGACTAGGGTGTGCAATGTGGCGAAACATGCCCGGCGGTTCAAGCCTGTAGTGTATTCACGATGGTTCCCGGGATTTTTAGAAAAAGAGACCATCGACGGAGTGGATTATGAGCGCATCAAGATCGGAAGGATTTACAGGCGATTGTTTCAGAAAATCGTTCCGTGGGATCCCTATTCATTTAATGATAGAGTAGGGAGGCGGATTGTTAGGTTGAGGCCTGAAATTGTTCACCTTCATAATGAGCCAAAATTGTTGCGGCGAATGTGGCGCTATGTGAGAAGGTCCGGAAGCAAACTTGTACTGCACGTTGCCAACGAAAAGGAGATGGACGTTCGGCTTCTTAGGCATGTTCATCATTTTATTGCATGCAGCCAATACATCGCATCATGGATCCATTCGGAATACGGGGTTACAAGAAAGAGAATCGTTACCATATATACGGGTACAGATACCCGGCGAATCAGACCGGTGTGGGAGGTCCCTGATATTCGTAAGGCGATGCGGCGTGAATTTGGCTTGAAGGAAGATGATGTTGTGGTCTTGTTTGCAGGAAGGATTGTGCAGGAGAAGGGGGTTAAAGAGTTAATCAGCGCATTTACGTCGATGAAGGAGGCGTCAAATGGCGATGTGCTAAAACTTGTTCTGGCAGGTGACATCCGAAAAAGTAATGACCCTGACAATAAAAAGGCCGTTTATGGTAAACAAATTCAGAACATGGTGAAAGGTAGAAAGGATATCATATTGACGGACACAATCCCACCAGTCCGGATGCCTGACTTCTATACCATAGGTGATGTGTTTGTACTGCCTGCCATATGGAATGATCCCTTTCCAACAGTCTTAGTTGAAGCTGCTGCTGCCGGACTCCCCATCGTGACAACCAATGTGGGTGGGATTCCTGAGTTCGTTAAAGATAAGGTGAACGGTATTGTGTTAGACGATGCACGGCATATTTCAGATCTATCAAACAAGATATTAATGCTGCTGAGGAATCCCGAACTCGCATGTAACATTGCTAGAAATGCTCGGGAAGCTGTTGAAAGTGCCTTTTCCTGGGAAAGAGTGACAAATGACTTGGAAAATCTCTATTTGAGTGTATTGCATAGCGCCGGTTTCAAAAGCCTTTAGCGAGTCTATTTGGATCCACATCAGGCGGATCCAAAGATGGTCAAGCAAATGAGAAAAAGGGTTTTGAAACCACTTCTAGTAACAGTAAAAGCTTGTACCAAAAACCTGGAAACGAGGGGCAAGGTGTGTGGAATTCTTGGCAAGGTAGGTCGTAACGGGAAGGCCCTTCCATCGAAAAAATTGTTTCGTCAGGCCCTCGGTTTACTCAAACATAGAGGTCCTGATGACGAGGGAATTTTTGTCGATCATGAGAGGATCATCCTTGGACATCGCCGCCTTTCTGTTATTGATATTGAGGGCGGTGCTCAGCCAATGACCTCCGAAGATGGGAGGTACACAGTCGCGTTTAATGGAGAAATATATAATTTCCTGGGATTGCGACGTGAATTGGAGGCCAGGGGTTATGTTTTCAGGACACGTTCGGATACTGAGGTAGCGCTTTACCTTTACGCTGAATATGGGGATGGGTTCGTAGAAAAGCTCCTCGGAATGTTCGCTATCGCCCTATACGATCGGGATAAAAACAGAGTGATTTTGGCACGAGATCGGGTCGGCAAAAAGCCCATGTATTACCATGAGAGTGAAAGTGGGGTCCTGTTCGGCTCAGAGATAAACGCACTTTTGGCCGTTGGTAACATCTCCCGAAGCCTTGATTACGACGCGCTTCAGCTCTACCTTACATTTCAATATATACCCGCACCCTACTCGGCTTTTTCTGCCATACGAAAAGTCAAGCCGGCTCACTTCATGCTTATTGATGACGGTAAGATAAAGAGGGAAGTCCAGTACTGGAATCCCCATTTTCAACCAAAAGAAGACATGGATTTTGAAACGGCTGCAGAACAGTTAAGAGAGCTTTTTTTGGATGCTGTTAGATTGCGGACGATATCAGATGTTCCTCTGGGCGCATTTTTAAGCGGCGGCGTGGATTCTTCATTAATCGTTGCGGCGTTAGCCGAAGTGTTGCCGGAAGTTAAGACGTTTTCGATCGGCTTTGATGATAAGACATTTAATGAACTCCCTTATGCCGAAAAGATCGCACAGCAATTTGGTACAGTCCACACAGAAGCTGTCTTGGATGCCTCAGATATATCTGTGTTGGACGATTTGATTTTAAAAATGGGAGAGCCCTTTGGCGATCAGTCTATCGTCCCAACTTACTATGTATGTAGATTGGCTCGCCAAAAAGTGACCGTCGCATTGACCGGAGATGGCGGGGATGAAAACTTTGGTGGTTATAAGCGTTACTACAATGTTTTGCTTTCAGAAAAAATTCGTCATAACAGGATGGTTCCTTTTTGGATCTTATTGAGAAAATTGTCTCTTTTTTTTGAAAGACTTTTAAACAGGAAAAGACGGTATTGTTATTTCCCTAATACGAAGATGGACGAAGCACTGCGCCTGACGGGGCCCGAACAATATATAAAGATGCTTGAATACTTTTCAGAGTCCCAAAGAAGAAAATTGGTGACGAAAGGAAATTTTATCCTCCCGATAGATTACTTACGGGGGTTTTATGACCGAAACAGAACCACTGAGGTTCTCGACAATATGATCTATTCTGATCTTTTTATTTATCTTGGTGGCTTAATGGCGAAGACTGATATTGCAAGTATGGCAGTATCATTGGAATGCCGCTGTCCTTTATTGGATCATAGAATCATAGAGTTTGCGGCATCTATGCCTTCACATTACAAGATGGCGGGAAGGCAGAGTAAAAGGATACTCAAATACTGCATGCGAAAGGCGGTGGATCCTGTTTTTTTTGACCGAGAGAAAAAGGGCTTTAGTGCACCGATTAGGAAATGGATGGGAAGAAGCAGGGCAGACAGCAAGATAGCGCAAGAGATTGAGAAACACGATTCAGTGGGGACGCTCTTTAACAGAGAGGCAGTAAATACCCTCCTTGACGATCACTTCGCTGGCAGGCGTGACAACTGGTCAAGGATTTGGCTGCTCTATATATTTGTTATGTGGGCCAGTGCATTCCGCGTAAATTTATAGTAACACTTTTTTCGTGTCCGTTTTCCGTGTGCGTAAATCCTCCCGGACACGGACACGAGCCACGGACACGGGATGGATTATGAAGATCTGCTTTTTTAACGTCACAACCACAGTCCTGGTGGGTGGTTTGGAAACCTATTGTATTAGTGTGGCATCAGAGTTGGCAAAACTGGGGTGTGAGGTGGATATTCTGGGAGGTCACCCGGCAGGTTCAGAACCTATTCAAATCCCAGACGTCCGAGTTGTCACCTTTCCGTTTTACCCGGCTGAAAAGGTGCCTATAGGTGGCACCCGCGGTAGCCGTTTGATTGAGCGACTCACGTTTGCGTACAATGCTCGACATTTCTTCCTATCTCAGGATTATGATGTCGTAGTGATTGTTAAGCCATTTGATTTTCATGCGATGTGCTGGTTCAGGCGTAAAAAGGATTTTAAGGTCGTTTATCGTTCAGGAGGGCGAGAATTCTACATCACTGATCGCCTCTTTTCGCGATGCGTTGACTATTTCATTTCCAGTTCACATTATAATGCGGCACAGGTGCAGGACCATTATAAAGTCCCAGTTGAAGTTATTCACAACGGCGTTGATATAAACAAATTTAAACCCCGAAAAAGGAATTTAAATTTGGCTGACAGGCTGGGGCTAAAAGACAGCAAGGTCATCATCACCATCGGTCGATTGGTCGGTTGGAAGGGGTTGCAGGTATTAATGGGGGCACTGCCAGATATAAAAAAGGCTATCCCGAATGTACGGTGGATAGTTGTGGGTGGCGGACCTTACCGGGACGCCTTACAACTCAAATGTAGAGAATTGAAATTGCAGGATTCAGTCGTTTTTTCAGGAGAAATTCCCCATGACAGGTTGCCGGAGTTTATTTCCCTGGCAGATGTGATGGTTCAGCCCAGCATCGCCGAGGAAGCGTTTGGCATAACTCTGGTAGAAGCAATGGCCTGTGGGATTCCGGCCGTGGGAAGCCGAATTGGGGGAATTCCGGAAATTATCGTACACGGACAGACTGGATTTTTAGTTCCTCCAAGGGATAAAGAAGCATTAGCCGAAGCGATAATTAAGGTATTGCATGACGATCACTTGAGAAGGCGTTATGGGGCTAACTCAAGAGAGCGTGTTGTCGAGCACTTCACGTGGGCTTCGAATGCCAGGCGGCTCCTAGAGATTTTTCGCAGCCTCTCAGAAGGTAAATAGCTATCTTATGTGTGGTATTGCAGGGTTTTTCTTAAAAGAGGGAAAAGCGTCTAAGGCCCCCTTGATAGAGGCGGCAGCCAGCCTACATCATAGAGGCCCTGATGAAAAGGGCTATGTTGTGGATGGTCGGGTGGGACTTGCCCATAGCCGGCTGTCAATTATTGATGTTGGCACAGGCCAGCAGCCGATGGCCAATGAAGATGAGTCTGTATGGATTACTTACAATGGTGAGGTATATAATTTCCCTGATCTTAGGCAGACCTTATTAAAAAAGGGCCACAAGTTTAAAACAAAGAGTGATACCGAGACAGTGATACATCTCTATGAGGAGTATGGTGAAGGCTGCCTCAATTATATGAGGGGAATGTTTTCTTTTGCCTTGTGGGATCGCAATGAAGGGCTTCTTTTCCTTGCAAGAGACCGTATTGGCGTTAAGCCGCTGGTATACACAGAGCAGCCAGAAGGGTTTTATTTTGCGTCTGAAATTCAGGGGCTGTTTTCCTTGAATGAGTCTATTCCAAGAAAGATAAACTACAGGGGCATAGATTTCTTTTTTACCTTTCAGTACATTCCATCCCCCATGACAGGATATCGGTTTGTTTCAAAACTTCCCCCCGGCCATTTCATGGTTGTAAAAGATGGGCTGATTAAAAAGATTTCATGTTACTGGGATTTACCTGCTGAGCCGGAGAAAAAGATTGACTATGATGAGGCCTGTGAAGGGTTAAGAAGCATATTTCTAGAAGCAACGAAGATGAGGATGATTAGCGATGTCCCCATAGGGGCCTTTTTGAGCGGAGGCATTGATTCGAGTCTTACAGTTGCGGCAATGAGTATGTTTTCAGATACACCGGTGAAAACTTATTCCATAGGCTTTGAGGATGAGTCTTTCAATGAACTCCCCTATGCAAGACAAATTGCTGATAGATATGGAACGGATCATAATGAGATGATCGTGAAGCCCAAAGCGATTGACATCCTCCCGAATTTGGTCAAGGGATTTGGCGAACCAATGGCGGATTCTTCTGCTATACCAACATACTATGTTTCCAATTTTGCAGGAAGAGATTTGAAAGTTGTACTTACTGGAGATGGGGGTGATGAATCTTTCGGCGGCTACAGGAGATTTACTCTGGCGGCCCGGGCTGACTATTTGGATCATTTTCACAGTGTGGGTTTATGGATATGTATCAGAAAAATCATACTGGCCCTGGAAAGACTTTTCAATAAAAGGCGGCGGCACAAAAGATTCCCAACATCCAAAGGTGATGAGATTTTGACGTTAAATGGGCTTGAGCGCTATCATTATCTTCTTGCATTTTTTTCAGACAATGAAAAAGACCTGTTCTATACGAAACACATGAAAGAGATGACGGGTTCTCATGGTACATTAGACTATTTAAGGGGATTTATGGAACGGTACGAGACAGATGACATATTTAATCGGTATTTTTTCATAGATCAAAAGACATATTTGCCCGAAGACATTTTGTTCAAGGTGGATATATGCAGCATGATGAATTCCCTTGAAAGTCGGTCACCGTTATTGGATCACAAATTGATAGAGTTTGCGGTGAGCTTGCCGGGGAATTACAAAAGACGACTGTCTGGTGAAGGCAAGTTGATATTGAAAGACACATTTCGTGATTGGCTACCTGAGAGTTTTAAGAATCGTTCCAAGATGGGCTTCTCGGCCCCTGTTCCGAGGTGGTTAAGAGAAGATCTTTTTGAATACCTGCAGGATGAGCTTTTAGCCAATACGAATCTTCACGAAATTGTAAAAAGCGAAATGATCAAAAGGCTATTGGAAGAGCACGGATCAGGTGTCAAGTCCCATGCCAAAAAGCTGTGGACGCTCTTGGTTCTCGGCCTGTGGCTCAAACTTGAAAATGTAGCATTGTAGCAGGGGACAGGCTTTTGAAGATATTGTATCTTCATCCAGATTCATGGACTGGAGAATATTCCATCCTGGTTCAGTTTATTAAAATGGGCCATTGTGTCTATGTGCTGGAGCAAGATAAGAACCTGCGGAAATTCCATTGCGTATTGATGGACTTCTTTAAACAAAAAGGCGATAGGATCAAGACGCTTTGGTATAATGCCCATCGGGAATGGAAAAAGGCGATCACCTGGCCGCTTGATCTCATAACAAAGAACAAGTTTAAGGGGAGAAATCTTTTTCATGTAATGGCAGTTATCAAGCATGCCCTCAGGGTGTTCCAGGATGCAGATGTTGTTATCTGCGCTGACGGATACTCTTATGCTGTTCCAGCATGTTTGCTCAAGAGATGGAAACTTTTTAATACACCATTGGTTGTCAGTTTCATCGGGGGGGATATCCTGGATCTTCCCGATGTTCATGTCGGGCAGCGTCGAACATCTTTCAACAACAAGATGTTTCAATTGGTATATAAACATGCTGATATCCTGAGGCCGGTTTCTCCGCTCTTGAAGGATATCATATTGAAGGATGGTGGGGAGGCTGGGAAGATAAGGATCTGCCCGTCTCATATAGCTGTACAGAAGCTATTTAGTGATGGGGACGACCTGGCTAAGTTCCGGAACATATCCAGGGAAAAAATAACGCAACAACTGGGCATTCCCGGTGATTTCAGGATAGCCGTTGCTGTGAGCGGTGGTGATTACTGCAAAGGGATGCATCTAATCCCGGATGCCTTACAGGCAGCCAGAAAGTGTCTGCCCGATTTATTTATGATTTTTGTAGGGCCTATGAACGAGTACTTGGCGTCCATCAAGGCAAAAAGTGAAGGACTGGGCCTCTCAGACAGGGTTTGTTTTGTGGGGAAGGTACCTCCTGAAGAGGTACTTGAGTATCTGGCTGCCGCTGACGTGAACCTAAGCCCATCCCTAGGAGAGGGGCTAAACATGGTAACCGTGGAGGCAGGTTCTGTGGGAACGCCCTCGATTACCACAAAGGCTGCAGGCATTAGTCACTGGGTTACAACATTTGATGCCGGCACTGTGATCAGAGCCGGAGAGCCGCAGGTCCTTGGGGAGGCATTATGCGACTTTTTCGCTTTTTCACGAGAAATGGTGGAAGAATACCAGAAAAATGCACTGAAAATGAGTACTGAATTCCAGGTTAACAAAGCAGCCAGAAGACTTATGAATATTTTTCATGAGATCACAGAGAGGCGTCAAGGCAGCACTGTTGAGACTAATGGGCAGCATGTGGCTGATTAAAGAAAGGCCAGTGGTATGAATATATTGGGGCTTCACAGCGGGCATGATGCCTCAGTGGCCATATTAAAAGATGGCCAAGTTGCAGCGGCCATTTCTGAAGAAAGATTGAGTCGGATAAAGTGCGACAGCGATGATCTCCCTCTGCTTAGCTTAGAGGAGATCTATCGGTATACGGATATTTCTCCAAAAGATATCAATTTTCTATCCCTCCTTATGACTTTTATGCCAGAGGAGTACTTTATTCGTGAAACCCTTTACAAAGAGCTGGAAAGGAGATGGGTACGTGCAAGACGGAGATTAAAGGCATATCTCAAAGGCGAAACTTTTAAGTCTGTGTTGCTGGTAGCAAATCTTGCCGAGAAACTCAAAAAACGCGAAAAGGACCTTGAGGATCATTTCAGATGGGAAAAATTCCGCAAGGATTTTGGCTTTGACACCATCAAATGGCGTTTTTGCGATCACCATTTAGCCCATGCCTGGCCGGCTGTTTATTTTTCGAACTGGGATGAGGCACTGGTAGTAACGATAGATGGTATGGGGGATGATCGTATATTTCACACGACCAGTGTGTTTAGAGATGGAAAGCTTAGGAGGGTGGCTGTATCGAGGGGGGCTGCTGCATCAGTGGGCCTTTTCTACTGCGATATCACCAAACTATTAGGATATAAACCCTTAAGGCATGAGGGTAAAATAACCGGCCTGTCGGCGTACGGCGATCCGTCAAAATTGCTTGATTCCATGAAACCGTGTTTAAGGCTATTTCCGGACAAAATGACCTTTGTGTCGGATTTTTCCGAAAAAGGGGGGGAGAGTGAAAGGTTCAGGTATCTCAAGAAATTGATTCGCTCACATGAGCCCTCGGATGTGGCCGCCGCCGGACAGCAGCTTGTGGAAGAGGTTGTGGTTTCACATGTGCAGGCGGCTTTAAGAAGGTACAGGCTGAGTCGCGTGGCCTTGAGCGGAGGCCTTTTTGCCAATGTAAAGTTAAATCATGAGATTGCAGAACTAGATGAGGTGGAAGAGGTGTTTGTTTTCCCAGCGATGGGAGATACCGGAAATGCTGTGGGGACGGCTCTGTTCGGGATGTATCACAATGACCAAGAACGCCTTTGGGAAGTCAGGGCTAGGCTTGATGACGTGTATTGGGGGTCTTCCTATGACGAATATGAAATAGAGAAGATTCTCAAGGAAAGCGGGGTTTCATACAGACGTTATGTTTTTGAGGATCTTGCCGGGAAAGTGGCAAATCTCATTCATTCAGGTAGGGTTGTCGGATGTTTTCAGGGCAGAATGGAGTTTGGTCCGAGAGCCCTCGGGAACAGGAGTATTCTGGCCGCTCCTACAGACAGGACAATCAATGACTGGCTCAACAAGAGATTGGACAGGACCGAATTTATGCCCTTTGCCCCGAGCGTTTTGGCACCATATGCGGATGATATATTTAAAAACTATTCAAAAGGCGCTTATACGTCAAAATTCATGACGATTATATTCGAAGTCTATGAAAAGTGGCGCTCAAAGATCCCTGCTGTCGTCCATGTTGACGGTACTGCCCGGCCCCAGGTGGTTGCCAGAGAGGATAATCCCAGATATTATGACCTAATAGAGGCCTATTACAAGTTAAGCGGAATACCGCTTATATTGAATACCAGTTTTAACGTGCACGAGGAACCCATTATTTGTAAACCAGTAGAAGCTATTAGAGCGCTCAAAGACAAGAGAATAGATGCTTTGATGATAGAAAACTTTCTTGCAGTCACATAAAAGGTCCGTGTCCGTTACCCGTGTCCGTGTCCGGAAAAAGATTTACCCCGTAAGAATGCTCCGTGCGGACGGGGTTTTATGCCCCCTGGAAAATTCTTACGGGGTTTACGGACACGGGTAACGGACACGGACACGAACGTGGTTTTTATGCGAATCATTTATCCAGTAAGCGAGCCCATAACAACCTCTAAGGCTAGATTTATACAAATCATGAATACATGCCATGCCCTGGCAAGTTTAGGGTGTGAGGTAGATATAATAACTGGGTGTCTATCTGAGTCTACAGGCGACATCCTAAAGCGTTTCAACCTTGAGCCCGTTCAAAGACTCAGGATTCACAAGGTTCCGATGATGAGGGCAGGTCACGGGGGAAGGGTAAGGATCTCGTGGGGCCTCATCTTTAATGTGTCCTGTTTACTTAAAATATTGGGGCTTGTAAAAAAAAAGGCTTATACCTGTATATATTTAAGGCACCTTAAGCTGGCCGCCTTTTTATTAAGATTCAAAAAGAGAATAGGGGTTCCTCTCGTCTTTGAAGCACATGAACTTTTTTCTGTAACCTCCAAAAAGAAAAAGATGAGGCGGCTGGAGGCCCTTGTATATAGCGGATTTGATCGAATTGTTACGAATACCGAAACAATCAAGGTCTTAATAGAGAAAACATTTTCTGTTGGAAGCGACAGGATTCATGTTGTCAGGAATGGCGTCAGCCGGGAGATTATAGCGTCTTTCCGGGGAAAAGAGCCAAGGACCAATGGCAAAATTCTCTACGTTGGGCAACTTTATCGTTGGAAGGGGGTCGAGTGCCTAATCGAGTCTATGGCGTTCATTGAAAATGCTCTGCTTGATGTGGTGGGTGGTTCTGAAGAATCGATAGGTCGATTGCAGGAACTCGCATCACGGAAGGGCGTTTTGGATCGTGTTTTTTTCCACGGCCAGGTTCCATACCACAACGTGAAATTATTCTTGAACGATGGGCATGTTGCTGTTTTACCCCTCAAGTCTTCCCCGGATGCAAGCTTCACTTGTCCTTTGAAGCTATTCGAGTATATGGCTGCGAAGATGGCAATCGTTGCTTCTGATATGCCTGTTATAAGAGAGGTGCTCAGGGATGGTTATAATAGTATTCTGGTGAAACCGGATGATCCAAAGTCGCTGGCACAAGGCATCATGAGATTATTGGGGAATAGAGCATTATCAGTGAGGATCGCTGAACAGGCATTCTTGGATGTTTCAAATTTTACATGGCAAAATCGTGCTGAAAAAATAGAGGACATATTAAAGGGGTTAAGTTCGGTTAACCATCACAGCTCACCTTAACGTATGGAATTTGTGGCAGAGTGAAATCAGAATCCAAAATCCCGTTTCAGAAATCACAAATAAGAAAGATATTGTTGGTTAGAAACGACAACATCGGAGACGTTGTTTGTACGACACCATGTTTAGAAGCCCTGAGATACCATTTCCCAGAAGCCTTTATTGCAGTCTTGGTCTGTCGACTTACAGAAGAAGTGGTGATTGGAAATCCCTTTGTTGATAAAGTATATGTCTATGACAAGGCCAAACACGGGAGATACAAATTCGTACTGACTGCCTGGTGGAAGCAGTTTCAGGTCTTGAGGCAAATCAGGGGTGAGCATTTTGATCTGGCCATAGGCATTCGTTCTGAATTTTCCCCATCTCAGGGATGGCTGGTCTATGCCAGCGGTGCCCGGTATCGCGTTGGGATCGCGCCCTCTGGGAAGGATAGGAAATTTTCCTTTTTTTACAATATCTATGTTGAACCGCTTAAAGAAGCTGTCCACGAAGTAGAGCGCTCCCTGCACGTACTGAGGAGAATAGGGGTGGATATAGATGAAAAAAGGTTGATGCTTAAGCTTTTCAATGATAATTTGATCCAAGCTGACAGGTTTCTATCAAAGAATGGAATTTTCAATCAAAAACCAGTCATCTGTTTAAATTTTAACCGACGCTTGGAGGAGGGAAGGTACTGGGAAGATGAAAACTACTTGAAGGTTATTGAGTCGCTTGTGGCTGAAGGCCGCCAGGTCATTGTCATAACGGCTCCCCATGAAGCACAGCACGTAAGAGGGCTTATTAAGAGGCTAAATGTTGGTATACCTTTGTATTACTCGAGGAGCCTGAAGGACTTTGCGGCAATTGTTAGACGGTGTGATGTGTTTGTCACATTACAGGGAGGGCCTATGCACGTTGCGGCTGCAGTGGGTACACCCACCGTTGCTCTGTTTGGTAAAAACGATCCAGAGATATGGGCTCCATGGGGCAAAGGTCACATGGTTTTGAGAAAAGGCAATGACGCTAATTTGATTGGTGCAGACGATGTGGTCGCGGCTATCAGAGGGATGTTGGCCCGGAAAACAGCTGCAGCTTAATTGGTCACCGGTCACTAGTCACTAGTCATTGGTGCCGATGCAAGATGCAAGGTGAAAGATACCAGATGCCAGATGCCAGATGCTAGTTGCATGATGCCAAATTACTAATGACCCATGACTAATGACAAATGACTACTACGACGGAGTAATACGAGATGAACATCTGTGTCGTCGGTGTGGGATATGTGGGGCTTGTCACAGGCGCTTGTTTCTCCGAGTTCGGGCTGCGGGTGTCCTGTGTGGACAAAGACACTTCCAAGATTGACCTGCTAGAGCAGGGCAAGGTTCCTATCCACGAACCCGGACTGGCCGAGCTGATAGAGAAGAACGTAAAGGAGGGGCGGCTCGCTTTTACAACAGATATCAAGGAGAGTGTTCGAAATGCCCTAGTGATTTTTATTGCCGTTGGCACCCCGTCTGACGAGGAGGGAAGCGCCGATCTCAGATATGTGGAAGAGGTGGCTAGATCCATAGGCCAGACCATGAATGGCTATAAGGTCGTGGTGACAAAGAGTACGGTCCCGGTAGGCACGGGGAAGATGATTGAGGCGATCATCAAGGAAAACCAGACCGCCCCCTGTGCCTTTGACGTGGTTTCTAATCCTGAATTCTTGAGGGAAGGGTCAGCCATAGAGGATTTCATGCGCCCTAACCGGGTCGTCATCGGTGCTGAGAGCGAACAGGCTGTTGCTATTTTGAAGGACCTTTACAGACCCCTCTATTTGATTGAAACTCCTTTTGTGACCACTGACATCGCGACAGCGGAAATGATTAAGTACGCCTCCAACGCCTTCCTGGCCACTAAGATATCCTTCATCAACGAGATGGCTACCATCTGTGAGCGGGTTGGGGCAGATGTGCACAAGGTGGCCAAGGGGATGGGTCTTGACAGGCGGATTGGTTCCAAGTTCTTGCATCCAGGCCCGGGATTTGGGGGGTCTTGTTTTCCAAAGGACACCCGGGCCATTAGTCAAATTGCCAAACAATACGGATATGAATTTGAGATCGTTGATGCGGTGATTAGGGTCAATGAGAAGCGCCCACGGATGATGATTGAAAAGGTTGTCTCAGCTCTGGACGGCAATTTAAGGGATGCGGTCCTCGGCGTCCTTGGCTTGACATTCAAACCAAACACGGACGACATGCGAGAGTCTCCCACAATTCCCATTATCAAGGGCTTGCAAGAGAAGGGTGCTAAGATTCAGGCCTATGATCCGGCTGGGATGGAACAGGCAAAAAAATACCTATCAAATATCGACTACAAGAAAGATTTGTATGCAGTGGCTGAAGGGGCCGATGCTTTGGTCCTGACCACAGAATGGAATCAATTTCGCAATATAGACTGGGAAAGGGTCAGAAAGGTTTTGAAACAACGGATCGTGGTTGATCTGCGAAATATCTATGATCCGCAGCGGATGCGCGCCTTAGGATTCCAATATACCAGTATCGGGCGGCCGTAGGCGATGAGTAAGCCGCGAATGCCTGAACCCGCCAAGCTGGTCATTGGTTGTTTCACCAATGACAAAGATATTCTTGGGGGTGTGGCCCAGAAGCTTTCCGAGTCCTTTGGCCCGCCGGATGTTATCAGCCCATGGCTTCCTTTTGAACACACAGACTATTATACCCCTGAGATGGGGACACCCCTTTTCAGGCGTTTGATGGCCTTTCGTAAATTGATTCAGCAAGAGGCCTTGGTCGATATCAAGCTTTTTACCAACAAACTGGAGGATCGATTTTCAAGGGATGGAAGACGGCTCGTCAATATTGATCCGGGATACCTTGTGGCAGAGCGGTTCGTGCTGGCTACCGGAAAAAATTACACCCACCGTATTTATCTGAGAGAAGGGATCTATGCGGACCTAACCTTAATTTACCAAAAGGGTCGTTTTCGTCCACTGGATTGGACATATCCGGATTATGCTGGGGATGCTATAATCAGTTTTCTCAAATCTGTTAGGGACAGATATATGTATCAGGTTCGAGAGTCAAGAAGCTAAGTGCCTAAAGTGAGCTAAAGTGCCTAAAGTGTCTAAAGTGAACTAGGGTTTATGTGCACGCCTGCCGACTTCGCCAAAGTAGCCCTTTCAGCCGTCGTAGCCATGGGCTACTATGGCGAAGTCGGCGGCTACGACGGCTGAATCAGCGTGGTCAATCTTAAAAACATGTTGCGATGAAAGCGCAGTCCTTAACCCTGGCCCAGACCTGTTGTGAAATGCTGAAGATTACAAAACCACATTAGAAAATATGTAAAAGTTCAGCCACTAAGTCACAAAGGCACAAAAGGACTTTAATTTTAAAGCGTTATCAAAAAAGAGAAGAAACAAATTGTAGATACGGCATATACTCTACATTAGAACTTAGCTCCGCAATTGGAATAATGGAATGTTGGAATACTGGAATATTGGGCCTGAAAGAATTTTGGTCTTTTTGTCTTCTACATCATTCCAATACTCCACCATTCCAATATTCCTTTCTTCGGACTGCAGCCAGGCTGAATATGC
>Ga0180301_10000245_pt1 | contig 41279 bp, 33 predicted proteins | sample GuaBasSediGuay16_FD_121797 | JGI IMG/M metagenome (GOLD analysis project Ga0180301, IMG submission 121797) | Subseafloor sediment microbial communities from Guaymas Basin, Gulf of California, Mexico - Guay16, Core 4569-2, 12-15 cm | ecosystem: Environmental > Aquatic > Marine > Hydrothermal... | reverse complement strand
TACTTCAAGGGACCCTTCAAAATCTGTTAGAAGCCTATGGTGAAGCGTCCATACTAAAGGTTCTCAGCCAGGGCCTGCAGGTCTTATTTGATATTCACAGTGTCCTCTTTTTCCTGTATGATCGCGAAAGAGATGTCCTGGTTGGTAAGGGTATCACAGGCGACAAAGAAAATAATCTGAGTAATCACGTGGAAATCCCTTACCAAAAAGAAAAAAGCCTGTTGGCCAGGTCGCTTTACCAGGAAACCGCTCTGGACTCTTTTAGCGATTCAACAAAAGCCGCTCCTACCATTATGGACAAGCAGCTTATTCGTTTCCTCGGAAAAGACGGCATGCTGTGCCTTCCCATGATCGCCCATAGAACCCATGTTGGCGTAATCGTCATAGGTATAGATGAGCATCATTTTTCCCATTTACGGGACCGGGTGAAGCTCTTGACCATGTTTGCCAGCCAAGCAGCTTTGGGCTTAGCTGCTGATCATTTGAGACAAGATGAAATAAATCGGCTGAGGGGTATTCTCAAGAAGATTCAAGGGGTTTTGGACAAAGGATAGGCCTTCAAGGAGTTTGATTTCAAAGGGCCGAATATGCAACCACCCTGTTTCTACCCCATTTTTGGGCCTGTCAGAGGGCTTGGTCTGCAACTCGAAGGTAGATATCTGCAGTTCTGCCGTACGATGCGATGCCAATGCTGACAGTTATATGAAACTGAGATGAATTATATTAAAGCTCCCTGCAGGATGACATAGGTATCGTTGATCTGTTTAAAGTGATCTATCTCTACCATACAGATCATCATGAACCTAAAACCCCTTCACCGGGGCACAAGGTTTAGCCTCTCATAGAGCTTTTCAAAATCAAATGCCTGACCCACCAGCTTGATCCCATGGTCTATCTTTTCTCTTTTCTGCAGGCTGAATTGTCCAACCATGGCCTTTACGTTCTTTGCCACTGTGTACGTGTCATCCTTGACCACCAGAATCGGCACACCCTTTGCCTCGGCCCTGGTAACGATCGTATTATTCGGGTACAGGTTTCCAGACAAGATGAGACATTTCACCCCGTTTTCAATAGCCACAAGCTGGATGTCTGTTCGATCTCCACCCACGATAATCCCTGAACCAGGTTTTTTCAGCAAATAGCTTATGAACTTGTCCACCTGCATGCCGCCCACCAAGAAGTTTTCCACCAAGCCATCCAGTTTATCCTTGCCACCCACGACATCTGCGCTCAAATGGTCAACGAGATCGCTTACCCCGATCGACCCTAACAATGTATCTTGGGGCAATGACCCGAATAGCGTCATATGCTTGCGGTCCAGAAAGGGCAAAACAAGTTTTTTAACCTCGTCCACATGCAGGTCATTCACCTGATTAAAGACAACGCCAATCATAGGATCGCCTATGACTTTCTTGAGCTCCAAGAGGAAATCAATACAAAAATCACACGCGTATCTCTCTACAAATAGTGCAGAGGTATTCAATAGTTTGATGAGCTGTATACCAGATACGCCAAGGGAACTACCCTCACTAAAATTATTATCACAACCAACAATGACCACATCTTTTTCCCGAGATATCTTTTCAAAGGCGTCTTCTATCCTTTCTTGTAACCCCGTGACATCTCTATCGTAATTCTGCATGATCAGGTCCTGGGTAACGACGACAGGGCATATGAGTTCAATGGGATCTTCTAATTCAAACAGTCTGTAAATCAGCCAAGCGCCTCTGTCCGTAATAATATTGTCCACTTTGATAGGAAAATGTCCCATAGGCTTGAAATATCCGACCTTGAAACCGTCTCGTCTCAGCCGTTCAATCAACCCCATGGTTATCAATTTCTTGCCACAATGCCTTTCAATCGAAGTAATATACAAAGTAACCATGATCTCCTCCTCTAGGCAACGATAAAGGGCTGTTGCTCAAGCAGGTAAATGTGTAATCGGCCTGGAAAGAGCTGTCAAGGAGAATCAAAAGATCCCCCTTGATGGCCCACAAAATATACTGCAAGCCTGTTGGTCCTGATATGATATGAACAATGCCGATTTAGGCAACAGCCTGTAAACAACCGGCTAATAGAGGTTACAGGTGAACTCGTCGCACTCGCACTTTGCAAGCACATCAAAGGCATAAAGGATCCTTTTTTCCTTCTCCAATCGCTTTTCCGATAGTCTCTCGAATGTTCTTGTTTCCAATTTTCTCAGGGCCTCGGCCTTTGAAGGAATGTTCTCAAGTCCTTCGGCTATCACCTTGCCAGACCTGGTTTCAAGCACTTCCGCTGCCTGTCCATTTGTGACTACGGCAAACGGTACTTCATAACTCGCAATAAGTCTCGCCGCAGCAACTGTGGAGCGTTCTCGACTGACCAATGAGCCAGGCCCAAAGACAATAATCATGAAGGCTTTGCCTGCTATCCAGATGACGAAGTCCACTCTGGCGATTCCTTTGTTCCCATCTACGGTGAGTGCAATTTCTCGCCGTACTTCAATATCACTTTTCAAATATCCCTTCTCCTCAACCAGGTATCGCGCAATCTTCTGTCTGGCCCTTTCGTCAATCGTATCAACAAGGGTCTCGCCGGTGATGAAATCGATCGTTTTACCCAGGACAAGTTCATGTGCGCACATTTTCCATTTCCTTCCATAAAACAGGGTCTCTGAATGTGGGCTCAGGGCTGGATAAGGTGCCCAATCTTTACCTAAAAAAGGGCCATTGCAAGAAAAACATATGTCTTGTTTAATATAATATTATCACGACTATAGAAAAATACCAAAATATTTTCAAACCGCCACTCCTTCAAGTGAAGCCTCCCCGTGCTTCCTCACCCGGTAAGGAAAAGAAACATTTCATGATAGCTTCCCTCGACCCTGCCCTCCCGGACGGGGGTTCTGCCTGACGGCAGCGCTTCGCGTCCGGGGAGCAAGCCGGTCACCAGAAACGATGCAACGCCCTGGAACAGGAAAAGATCTTTTGAGATTTCGCCTTGATTACCAGCGGACCATTATGTATATAGTTTAGCTGATATAAACTTGCGTCTCGAAGCCACTCATAAACAAAACCACGGCGAGACCTTTGCATAACCCCTTTGAGCGGCAATTATGAACTTTTTGGGGTACCCATCCGGGCGAAGCGAACGGCCCACGCCAGTGGGTAAATCCTGAACTGTTTGAGGCCGTTAGGCCGAGTTTTCGGGATTTAGTAAGCAAGCCCGGACATGGGTCAAAAAGTTCATATAAAGGAGTGAAAAAGGGTTTTTCAAAGGTCTCACGGCATGACCAGGCGGACAGACGGGTTTGGCTGAACTTCCACGGCATCGAAGGTGAAAGGCCAAAGGGAAAATAATTTTTAAAGGGTTGAACGAGGCCTGTTATTTCCATGGAAATTAAAATCACAAAAGCATCTTTACTCGCAGGGATTTCTCCAGAAGATATAGAAAGGCTTGTCAGGGTCGAGCATCCTGACCCCCACAGCATTCTCGGGGCCCACCCTCATGCAATCAAACGCAAAAAGGGGGTCGTTGTGCGGGCTTTTCACCCTGACGCAATGAATGCAGAAGTGCTTATTGATGGGAAAGAGCCTCTTCTTATGAAAAAGTGTCATCCGGGTGGCCTTTTTGCTTGCTTTCTTCCCGATCAACCCATGCCGCTCTCTTACAGGCTTTGCTTCACTTTTGCTGATGGGAACCATTGGGAAAGTAATGCTCCTTATCGGTTCTTGCCGACTCTGGGGGATATTGACCTCTATCTGGCATGTGAAGGGACCCATCAACGCCTTTATGAGAAGCTTGGGGCACACTTGCATGAAATAGATGGTGTACAGGGTGTTTCCTTTGCAGTCTGGGCACCGAATGCAAGAAGGGTGAGTGTGGTAGGGGAGTTCAACCGATGGGATGGAAGGCTTTTTCCCATGAGACAGATGGGCTCTTCCGGAATCTGGGAACTCTTTGTCCCAGGTCTCGGGCCGGGTACCCTTTATAAGTATGAAATCAAGACCGCCAATGGAGATCTGAAGTTAAAGACCGACCCATACGCCTTTGCCATGGAACTGAGGCCAAAAAGCGCTACCATTGTATGGGATACAGAGGCTTATAAATGGCATGATGACCAATGGATGGCCAACAGAAGCAAGCAAAACCTCCGCCAAGAACCAATGGCGATCTACGAGGTCCACCTGGGGTCTTGGATGCGTGTGGTCGAAGAGGAAAACAGGTGGCTCACGTATCGAGAACTGGCCCATAAACTGGTTGAACACGTCAAGAAGTTCGGGTTTACCCATGTGGAACTTTTGCCTTTGGCTGAGCATCCCTTCGACGGGTCCTGGGGTTATCAGGTGTCAGGCTATTATGCGCCCACGAGCCGTTTCGGGAACCCCGACGATTTTAAATATCTTGTGGATACGTGCCACCAGCACGGCATCGGGGTGATTATGGACTGGGTTCCTGCCCATTTCCCGAAAGACGATTACAGCCTGCATCTGTTTGATGGTACAGCCCTTTACGAACATATGGACCCGCGTCAGGGAGAGCATGCCGAGTGGGGAACCTTGGTTTTTAACTTCGGCAGACATGAAGTTCGCAATTTTCTCATAGCAAATGCCCTTTTTTGGTTGGACAAGTATCACATTGATGGCCTCAGGGTCGATGCGGTCGCCTCCATGCTCTATCTTGATTACGGCAGGCGGGATGGGGAATGGATTCCAAATCGCTACGGAGGTAACGAAAACCTGGAGGCTATTGAGTTTTTCCAAAGGCTCAATGAAGCCGTGTACGGGCGGTTTCCCGGTTGCTTTACCGTGGCCGAAGAGTCGACCGCTTGGCCGGGGGTCACCATCCCGGCTTATCTAGGCGGCCTTGGTTTTGGTTTCAAATGGGACATGGGATGGATGCACGACACCCTTCTTTATTTTAGTAAGGATCCAATCCATCGAAAATACCATCACAGCAATCTAACCTTTTCCATGATGTATGCCTACAGCGAGAATTTCATCTTACCTTTCTCCCATGATGAGGTCGTCTACGGCAAGGGCTCCCTTCTCAGAAAGATGCCAGGTGATGAATGGCAAAAATTTGCCAATCTGAGACTGCTGCTAGCGTACATGTATACCCATACCGGGAAAAAGCTTCTCTTCATGGGCACGGAACTGGCCCCTTGGGATGAATGGTACCACGAAAAGGGCCTTGATTGGGACCTGGGATCAGACCCCATGCGCCATGCTTTCCAGCGATTTATGATCGACCTTGGCAAATTGTATCTTGAGCACCCAGCTCTGTGGGAGCTAGATCCGTTTCCAGAAGGCTTCTCATGGATCGACTGCAACGACTCGGAGACCAGTGTGGTCTCCTATGTCCGTTTTGGGAAGAAAGATCATCTGGTCTGTATCCTGAACCTCACGCCTGTGCCCAGAGGCGGCTATCGAATCGGTGTGCCAGGCCACTACGGTTATCGGGAACGAATCAACAGCGACTCCGCTTACTATGGTGGAAGCAACATAGGGAATAAGGGCTATGTTGAGGTACAGGACGTCCCATGTCACGGTTTTGAGCAATCGGTCTCCCTGACTTTGCCGCCTTTGGCTTGCTTGATCCTGGAACCAGTAGACATCGTAAACCATAAATCGTAAATCAAACCTGGATTTCCAAACGCTAAAAGAAGGTTTGAACCATTCCAACATCTTTGGTGAACACATGCTTATTTTGGCCCATGGCATGAATTTTCCTCACTTCATCAAATATCTACAGGGTATCGAGGCAACGGGCTCCCACTCAAATTGCCACGACTAAAATTTTGCTGATCTTGTTATGTTTTAGGCTCGCCTTATACTAAAGAGAGCATAATATTGTTTGCCACAAATCATGCAGAGATGTTTGTGAACCGTCAAGGGAAACAGATATACAGCTGTTTGGGCAACAGCCTGGCAAGAGATGACACATAGGAAAATCAAGGATCGTTCTATGCCGATGCGCTTTTTGGTGCAGGAGCACCATGCGCGGCAACTCCACTACGATTTTCGCCTGGAGATGGCCGGAGTATTGAAGTCATGGGCCCTGCCCAAAGGACCGTCCTTAAACCCCGCTGATAAAAGGCTGGCAATTATGGTAGATGACCATCCCCCTGAATACTTTGGCTTTGAAGGGATCATCCCTGCCGGTCAGTACGGAGCCGGTGTCGTAGTAATGTGGGACCAGGGTGAGTACAGCCTCCTTGAAGGAAACGATCCGTTGGAGGCCCTTGAAGGTGGAAAGATGATTATTGAACTTCGCGGCAAAATACTCAAGGGAGGCTTTACCCTGATAAAGATGAAAGGGCGGGGTGAAAAGAATTGGCTTCTGATCAAGAGGAAAGATGCTTACAGCCAGACTAGTTGGGCGCTTCCACGAGCACTTACAAAGGAAAAGGAAGCCACGCTGCAGAAAAGGGTACCGCCCTGCAAGGCAGATTGATCTTTCTATATGGCTAAACAAATAGAGAATATCTTATTTGTGTGCACAGGCAACATCTGTCGCAGTCCCTTTGCCCAACGCCTTTTCACAGAGATTGTGGCCCAAAAAGGGCTCAAAGGCGTTACAGCGGATTCCGGGGGATTGCTTGCACTTCCCGGGAATTCTGCCACCTACCTGGCGCAACGGGTTGCCGCCGAATACGGTGTGGACCTGTCTGACCACGAGGCCAAACCTGTGTCCAAGGAGCTTGTAGCCTGGTCCGATCTTATCCTGGTCATGGAGAAATCCCACGAGGATGCCCTCCTGGCCGCTTTTCCAGAGGCAACAAGCAAGGTTCTATTGATCAGGCACTTTGCCCGCTATGGTTCGCGAAGGCGAGGAATTACTGACCCCTACGGGCTCGAATATGACGCATACCGCTTCTGTTTTCTTGATATTCAGGACTCGGTTTCAGGCTTGGTAGCGTATCTGTCCGGAGGTTCCACGGCCTTTGACCCTATACAGGTAACCTGTTACAAGGGCTACAAGGCCAACGAATCCCCCCGTTCATTTGTATGGGCGGGCCGGACCTTCAAAATTACCAACATCGTTGACCGTTGGTATGATGGCAGTTTAAATAAAAGAGGTGAGGTTATGGATTATTTCAAGGTGCAGACCGATGACGGTCATACCTATATCATCCGATATAATCGGCTCTTTGATAGTTGGGCCATACTGATCCCTCGACAGATTAGCTAAGGCGAACCTGTTCACGGAAAAGCCCTTTATGTTATAATTATGTTGTCTGTCTCGCCTGGGAAAAGATTTACTTGTTGATGACTTTAATGGCCTTTGCGTCTTTGTCCGTCTTGAATACACAAAAGGTAGAGCGTGTGGATCCTGCGGTCCCGTATGTGTACTTTATGTCAATGCCCGCTTCAGCCAGTTTGGCGGCTATTTTTTCCATTTCGCCTACTTTGTTGGTCATCTCTACCACAATAACGGGTTCTTCCTTGGCTGTGGTTTTGATTTTTTTGAGGGCACGTTTTGCCTTGGCGTTGTTATCTGTCATCACCATGAAATATGCCCTTTTGTTCATCTGATAGGCGCAAAGACCCGTCATGTTGACTCCTGCAGCAGCCAGAGCAGTACTGACCTCGGCAAGGAGCCCGACCCTATTCGCTTTGTAGAACGTCAGTTGCTTGGATTTTGTTGCTTTAGCCATAGTGCTTTCCTCCTTTCAAAAAATTGTGCCCCTTTTCAAAACGAGACTTATTTTATTTATGACAAGGAAAATTGAATGAGTCAAGCAAAAACACGCAGAAAATAAAAACAACTCGACAAAAAAGTTGACTTATTTTATATGGTATTAAAACTCCCTGGAGCCTGCTGTAGGGAATCTTCGACTGTAAGGAAGTTTGCCATTTTTAGATTCGCTCACTTTTGCAGTTCAAGCCACTGAGAATGGAAATGCGTCCAGGAGTGATCATTGAACTTAAGCCGGTTGCACAACATTAGTCTCAAGTGGAAGCTTCTTATTCCATTCCTTTCCCTCGCCTTTATGGGAGCCACGGCCCTGTTTGTGGTTTCCTATCGCTGTCAGGCTAGTCTGATTCATGTCAATGAAGAAAAGCGCCTGAGGAATCAATATCAGTATTTTTTAAACAACATTGACTTCAAAACGAAGATGGCCATGAGTCTTGCCTATCTGGTGGCCAGAAACCCCGATATTGCCGAGGCTTTTGCCAAAAGAGACCGCAGGCGATTGATTGACCTCCTACATCCGGCTTACCAGAGGTTACGTGAGGACTTTGGAATTAAGCAGTTTCATTTTCATGTACCTCCGGCTACATCTTTCTTGCGCCTCCATGCTTTGAATAAATACGGGGAAAGGATGGAGGCTTACAGGCATACTATTAACAAAGCGAGAAAAACCGGCACTGGCGTTGGCGGCCTGGAATGTGGAGTCTTCGGTTTTGGTATCCGAAGCGTGGTCCCAGTGTTTCATGAGGACAAGCAAGTTGGAACCGTCGAGTTCGGACTTTCTTTTGAAGAGCCATTGCTCGAAGAGTTTAAGAAAAATTATGGTTCAGATCTGACCCTCTATGTGCAGGAACCTGGTGTAAACAGACCGAGGACTTTTGCCTCAACCCTGCACAAGGCGTTTCTTCCGCTTGAGATATTCAACCAAGCCTTTAAAGCGGGAAAAGTCGTATTTCACACGGTTAAGTTGGACAGCAGAGATATGGCCATCATCGCAGGACCGGTTCGTGACTTTTCTTCCAAGATCGTGGCTGTTGTTGAGATCAGCGTGGATCGAAGTCCAACACTGGCGCTTCTCAAGCGTTACGGAACCATTGCCACCGCCATTGGGCTCATAGGCCTTGCCTTATCCATATCATTTGTCTGGTTCATATCTGTGATTTTTACTAGGCGAATAGAGGAGGTCGTACAGGCCGCAGACGAGATTGCGGCTGGTGATCGTGATGCAAGGATTGCGGTCAAGAGTGCCGATGAACTCGGGGTCATGGCTCGTGCAATTAATGAGATGTTAGCCTCATTGGAAGAATCACGCAGAAAGGTTAAGGACTATGCAGAAAATCTAGAGTTGATGGTAGAGCATCGAACCCGTGCCCTCAAGGAATCCGAACAAACTTATCGAACCTTGGTTGAAAATGTCCCTTTGATTGTCTACCTGGTTATGGCCGACGGAACGGTGATGTTTTTGAACAGATTTGTTGAACAGACCATTGGGGTGGCACTTCACCAATCAAGTGAACATCACGAAGTATGGGCTGAACACATCCATCCAAATGACAGGACACGAGTTCTTGCCCATTTTGATGAATGTTTGACCCAAGGTAAGGAGTTTTTTGCTGAATACAGGATGATTCACAAAGATGGTCATGTTCTCTACGTGATTGATCACGCGATTCCTGTGTTTGATGACAATAATGAGTTTATAAGGCTGGACGGCATTGTTGTAGACGTGACTGCTCGAAGAGAGCTTGAGCAAAAAATCATGCAAGCCGAAGAACTTCAGACCCTGAGTGAGGTCTCAGCCCGCTTGGCCCATGAAATCAGAAATCCTCTCACTTCCATAGGCGGATTGACCCGGCGTTTGCTCAAATCCTTTGATCCGTCAGACCCGAGAACAGAAAAGGCCAAATTGATTGTGACAGAGGTGGAAAGACTCGAAAAGATATTGAAGATGATGACCGCTTATATTGAACCCAAGTCGATTCAGTTAAGGTCATGTGACCTCAACACGGTGATAAGCAAAGCGGTTGAGACTATAAAATCTCAATTCCCAGATGAAAGCTTTGCTGTCAAATTGCGCTTGGATCGCAGCCTTCGTAAGATAAAACTCGACTGTGACCTCTTTGAAAAGGTGCTTACCAATCTGATGGAAAACGCCTTCTTTAGAATGAAAGAGAAGGGCGAGATTCAGATTACCACTGACAAGAACGGTGAATATGCAAAAGTGACAATAGCCTATAAAGTGCCCTATATTTCAGATGATGACATTGAACACTTTTTTTACCCCTTTGTCGTGGACTACCCTTTTGCCAAAGGCAAGCCAGATATAGATATTATGGATATTCCTATGTGTAAAGTCATCATCCACAAGCACGGCGGAATCGTTAATGTGAGCAAAGAAAACAAAAATGTTGTAAAGATTACCATTTCCCTCCCGTTTGAGTAATTCCAGCTATCGTAGCTATGGGAGCATTTGTGAATTCTTACCAGCCTCAGCCATGAAGTTTTTGTTGCGTCGAGAATTGGAAAACTCGAAATTCGAAACAATAACCAAATTTTCAAAACTCAAATGATCGAAGCAGAAAAATCGTATCCTGCTAAAATCTTTAGTGTTTTGGGCATTTTTGAATTCGAATTTTAATTTGTTTCAGATTTCGGATTTCGTGTTTCAGATTTATTTATGGCAATGTGAGAAATGGCGAACGCACCCCTCAGCTATTCCCTAAACCTTTTCATAGCCTCTCCAGTCTGAAGGCATTCAAGAACATAATCCTGGGAAAGGATATACTGCAGGCTCTCCTCCAATGGCCGCTGGGTATCAACTCGGAGGTGCATCTCGTCCCGTATCTCATCCAGGGGCTCAAATCGTGCCTTGAACTGCTCGAAGTGTCTGAGACGGGCATCAGAAACTGAAGATGTCGCCTCCCGCCTCATCAGACGTTCTTTAAGTAAGTCTTCAGGACATATGCACTCCACAAACATCAGGTTTGCGTCCATATCTTTTGCCAGACGAAGGACTTCACTGCGCTGGTGTCGGCCGCTGTAAGTTGCATCCAGAATGACAGAATAACCCCTCTCAATCTCTTCCTGGGCTAACAGGAGGAGCTTTCCATAGGTGAGCGAACTGGCCGCTTTCGAATAGATGCCTTCTTCAAATAGCACGCCCACCTGCTCAGAAGGTTCCAGGCCAAATAATTCTTTGCGGATGACATCTGAACGAAATATTTTGACCCCAAGTGTCTTAGCCAGCTCTTTGGCAATGGTACTCTTACCAGAAGCTGGCATGCCACAGACCACCCAGAGGGTGTGGCGGCTGAATTGAACTGCATAACGGTAGGCCAAGTTCATATATCGCTGAGTTTCTTGAAGGAGCTTAACTCCTTCGTTTTGGCGAACCCCTATTTCCTGGAGGCGAAAGCAGTTGACTTTAACCCGGACAAATGCGCGATAACACTTGTAGAAGTCAAGCAAGACAAACACATCAGGGTCTTTTGCATACTGCACGTAAGCCTCAAGCAAATGCTGAGCTACCTCTGGATAGCCCTCATAATCGAGATCCATGGCCAAGAAGGCCAAATCAGATGTGATATCCCCGGATCTAAAACGCTCATTAAATTCAATGCAATCAATGATCTGAATTCCATCGTTAAAATAAATATGTCCGGTCCTCAGGTCCCCATGGCAATCACGAACTTTTTTCCTTTCAATGCGATGCTCAAATAGGTCTTGCCATCTGCGCAAAAAAGTTCGAGTGGCAGCCCGGACAATTTGAAACATTCGCTCATCAAGGATCGTTCCTACAAAGATTTCTGTTTGTCTAAAGTTCTCATCCGTATTGGCCCAAACGGTTTCCCATGACCCAAAGGTATTGATGTGACTGCCAGCGGGAGCCTGGCTGTAAAAACTGGCAAGGGCCCAGGCTAGCTCATTAAGGTTCTGTTTGTCGATTTCTCCCCTTCGCAACAGACGAACCATTGAGCAGGCCTCAGGAAGTTGACGCATCTTTACAGCATATTCAACAGGACTACCTGGCCCCGCCAGGTAATACTGGCCGTTTTTGAGGGTGATCGCAACAACGTCAAGGTACACATTACGAGTTAGGCGACGATTGAGGATCACTTCCTGATGGCAAAAATGTCGCCGATTTTCCAGGGTAGTGAAATCTAAAAACTCCAGGTTGACTGATTTCTTGACTTTATAGACATAAGCGCCGGTCAAAAAAACCTTGGAGATGTGGGTTTCACGTTGTTCTATAGTGGTCACGGGGTGGGGATAAAAATCTGGCCTTCCCATGGCCTGAAAGATTTCTCTTTGCCTTTGCACATCCATGCTACCCACCAGGTTCAAGGCGAACCCTCTGAAGGAACACCACTTTAAAGATCATATTCGAATACCCCGATCGGTCAGGCGATGGCCGTCATGATTTTTTCCTTTTCTCGTGTTGCCAGTCAGGCTTGTGTGAACCTCATCGCCTTAAAAGGCAGGGGTTCTACCTTGCGGCAGCGCTTCGCGTCCGGGGAGCAAGCCGGTCAATCAGCATCCAAGAAACTGCTGCAAGATCCGAGGCACGCAATTTTCCGTTGACCCACAAACCTTTAAAGGCTATGTTGTCTTCCCGAAACGTTGAGTGTTTCAAGCCAAAAAAGCTTGTTACGAAGTCCTATAGCAAGGAGTGATTGCATGCAGATTTTTATATCTGGATCTTTGGCCTATGACCGAATTATGGATTTCCCGGGAAAATTTGCAGATCATATCTTGCCTGACAAGATTCATGTCCTCAATGTCTGTTTTACAGTTAATGGCCTGAAGGAAAAATTTGGCGGCACAGCTGGCAACATCGCTTACAGCCTTGCGCTACTGGGAGAACGACCCTTGATTCTGGCTGCGGCCGGCAAAGACTTTGATAGATATGAAACCTGGCTGTGCAAACATCAACTTCCCCTTCAAGGAATCCGCCGGATTACAGAGGAATTGACTGCCGGTGCTTACATTACGACCGACCGGGCTGACAATCAAATCACCGGATTTAATCCAGGAGCGATGAAGTATCCTTCCCTGTATAATTTTGATGGAGTAGACCCTCAAAAAGCAATAGCCATTGTGGCCCCAGGCAATCTCGAAGACATGCAAAGTTATATCCAAAGCTACAAAGACGGAAAAATTAATTACATCTTTGATCCGGGCCAGTCCATCACCGCCTTCTCAGGAGACCAATTGATGGAAATGCTTACAGGGTCCAGCCTGTTGATCTCCAATGACTATGAGTTGGAAATGATTATGCGAGCCACGGGGTTTGAAAAAAAACAACTCCTCCAACGCACTGGAGGGATTATCACGACTCTGGGAGAAAATGGTTCTCTCATCTGCACCCACGATCAAGAGGTAAAGATCCCTGCTGCCCAGGCATCTCGGGTCGTAGATCCCACAGGCGCAGGAGACGCCTATCGGGCAGGCCTGATCAAGGGGCTCGTCATTGGAAAAAGTTTGCCAGATGCTGCCCGCATGGGCGCAACCTGTGCCAGTTATGCCGTGGAATGCTACGGTACCCAGGAGCACTGCTTTTCCCAGGAAGCGTTTTGGGCCCGTTATCAAGCCAACTTTGCCACAAGTGCTTCTTGTCGTCAGCAATAGTTCGCCATTTGGGGTAAGGAAAGCCGCTTCTCTACGGCCTCCAATGCCTTTATCAGGTGTGCTGTCATCCTTGGTGGAAATGGCTGGAGGTCTACGTTCAACGGTTCTCCTTACCTCCTAAACGCTTGCGGTCGTCACAGGAGGCATGCAACTTCCTGTGGCCTGAAAGATCTCTCCTTTTGGCCCCTCAGGTCACCGCTTGAATTCAGGCAAGTATCCGCTTACCTCAGTTAGCATGGTATCCACTTCACGATAGATGTTTTTGAGTTCATTCAAGGCGCTGCCCACCAAGGGAATATTCTTCGAGACCTTGGTGCGCCCGAGCTCCAGCAGCCTCACAGCATGCCCAGCCACGCGATCGAAGTTGTTCACAGATAGTATCAACTTTGGCACCCTTTCTGCCTCTTCCTTACTTAGGTCTTGCTGTGAAATCTGGATCACATATCGGGAGATGGCTTCCCGAAGACTGCGAACAGCTTTCCTGTAAGCTTCCACGCGGTCCAAAAGCGCCTCATCGTTGTACATGAATCCGTCCATGGCGTACTTTATCATATTTCGGGAGATTTCACCAAGCCTTACGATCTCCTTAATCGCCAGTTCAATGGCAACAACCGGCTCTTCAACGAATTTGTCATCAAGATATCGCGGGGTTTCGATCCCGGGTTGTTCAATGACTTTAGCTGGAACAACCCAGGCGATAAATCTTGAAAAGGGCCCCACAATCGGAAGGAACAGCAATGCGTCCACCAACTTTACCATAACATGAAGGTTGGCAATCTGATGAGCGAGGCTGCCACCAATTCTAGGAATAAGCCAAAGATAAAATGGATAAAAGACCACTAGGGTCAAAAATGCGCCAAATACATTAAAAAAGGTGTGGGAAACGGCAGCGCGTTTCGACTCCGCATCGGTCCCAATGCTTGCAACAAGCGCGGTGACGCAGGTCCCAATATTACAACCCAAAATTAACGGGACCGCTGCTTTCAGGTCAGCCACCATGCCTTGAGAGGCGAGCAGGACAATAATGCCCACCGTAATGCCACTCGCCTGAACAATGGCCGTGGCAATAGCCCCTATTGCCAAACCGATCAGCACGCCCTTTAAACCACCGCTGCTGATCAAAAAAAGCTTCTGAATTATCTCTTGGGCCTCGGCAGGAATAGCGGTTTTCATAAAAATAAGACCTAAAAAGAGCATTCCAAAGCCGAGGAGGATTAACCCGCTATCCTTGACCCTATCATTCCTAAAAAATAGATGTAGGACCATACCAAAGCCTATAGCAGGGAGGGCCAGCTGGTCAGGGTTCAAGGCGACAATCTGGGGCAATACCGTGGACCCGATATTAGCCCCGAGGATCACCCCGATAGATTGGATAAAATCCATCAAGCCTGCATTGATGAGACCCACAACCATGACAGTAGTGGCGCTGCTGCTCTGCATAATACCGGTTACGATCGTACCCAGGATCAAACCGTAAAGGGGGCGTTTTGTCAGCGTTGCCAGCACCCTTTTCATCCTGTCACCAACCACTTTTTGCAGGCCATCACTCATAAGGCGGAGGCCGAAAAGAAAAAGGCCGAGTCCCCCAAGCACCTGAAACAACGTGGCCTTTATGGAGCCTTCACCTTTCCAGGGGACCTTACCGGCAAAGACAGCTTCCGAGCTCTTTTGATCTGCTTGGGAAAACGGGACAAAGGTTTCGCCAAGTTGTGGGACAGCCTTTGATGCGGGATAAAACGCAGGCTTGCCGGAAAAGACCGTAAGAGGTAAAACAAATAAAGCCATCAGGGCAAAGGCAGGCACCCAAAGATAGCCTTTCTTGGCCAGCCTCATTAGAAATAAGCCAACCATGGACCGCTTGGCCGTAAAATGACCAGTGACTTTTTCTAACAGGGGGCGCATGATATGTGGCATCTCAGGAGACTGGTCATATCCTCTCACGAATCACAAGCACATAAAGACGATCAGCCGCATCTTCTATAATGTCTGAGATTTCAGTGATCCGTCGCAGGAATATCTCAAGCTGGATTTTGTTGGCAAGGGGAAGTTCTGATTGAAATATAGTCCTCATCAGGGCCTCCTCCTTCTTGTCAATCTCTGATTCCATAACCCCAACGGATTTGACCTTTTCCCTGATGCTCGCAAGGTTATCCTCGGTCTTGAGGGCGTTATCCGATCCATAGAGTCCCACAGCCTCTTGGAGAATCCGGAACATCTCATATGTTGTCTCGACAATTTCACGAAAGATTTTCTTGTAGTCATCAGGGATTTCAGGACTTTGATACACAACGACGTCAGAAGCTGTCTCTGCCTTATTGGCGATCTTGTCCACAGACTCAACCATCATATAGATATCTTTTCGCTCGAGGGGAAGAAAGGCTCCAGAGTAAAGGTAGTCGCTAATCTTTCTCCGGAGGATATCAGCCTCGGTTTCAGCATAGTCGCAGTTTTCATGGACCGATTCAGATCCAGCTCTATCTCCCTGAAGAAAGGCCTCGAGACAGCCTTTGAAACAGCCGAGACACCCCCCTACCTTTTCAACGTGCTCATCGATGAGTTTATTTGCCTTTCTTTCCTTTTCAGTAAACATCCCAACCTCCCTTTCATCGCTTGGTGTTCATTTTTCTCATAGTTTACGAAAGATAAATAAATGATGAAAAAGGATCTTGTCAATTGATCTCTCGCTTAATGTTGAAGAAATTTATATTGGAAAGGCTTTGCGTGACGAGTTATCAGTAATCAGTAAGATGAATGCCTCAATGAAAGGGGTTCTACGGAATGACTAAGTGGCTCTTTGGACACGGGTGCACCCTTTCGATCCACCTTGAGGTTGTATTTCCTGAGCTTGTGTCTCAATGTCCGAGGGCTGATGCACAGTATTTTCGCTGCTCGTTCCCTATCGCCTCCCACACGATATAATACATCCAAGATGGCTTTTGTTTCAGCTGCCCTTCTGACCTCTTCCAGATCCATCATGCGGAGGGGCTCTCTAAAATGCCACAAAAAATCAGAAGGAAGCTGTTCTGTACCTATTACATCGTCATCGTTAACAATAAATACTCTTTCAAGAAGATTTTTCAATTCCCTCACATTGCCAGGCCAATCATACCGGCAGAAGATATCTATGACCTCCGGTGTCACCGAGGGCTTCGGCTTTTTATAAGTGGACGCCAATTGATTCAGGAAGTGATCCACCATCTTCGGAATAACCGTCTTTCTTTCTCTCAAAGGGGGGATATATATGGGGACCACCTGAAGTCGGTAAAAGAGATCCTCTCGAAACAATCCCTTTTTGACCTCCCTTCTGAGATCCTTATTAGTTGCAGAGATAATCCGAATATCTACCTCAATCAACTCATTCCCTCCAATCCGAAGAAACCGAAAATCTTCTAACACCCGCAAAAAGTCCACCTGATTCTCTATTGATATTTCAGAAACTTCATCGAGAAACAGGGTCCCTTTGTCAGCCAACTCAAAACAGCCCTTTTCCCTGCGGATGGCCCCAGTGAAGGATCCCTTTTCATGCCCGAAGAGCTTGTCCTCAAACATGAGACCTGAGAGGATGCCGCAGTTCACTGGTATAAAAGGGTTTTCAGCCCTGGGACTCTGCAAGTGGATGATCTTGGCAAGCAACTCCTTCCCCGTGCCACTCTCGCCTGTAATGAGGACATTCACATCATATCTGGCCACTTGATGCACAACCTTCATGATGGAGCGCATCACATCAGACCCTAGGATGAACTCCTGCATGATAGAATCCTGCAAAGTCTTTGCATAAGGCGATTGTAGTTTCATGGGCCTGCGCAGCTTCTTAGAAGGTATGGATAGGTATTAACGGGCTGTTGCCTAAATAGTCCTAAATATCGCTGATCTCTTGTTGCTTTCAAGCCGTTAGGGAATATCTTTTAACCCGAATGTGCTGTGAGTGTCAAATGGATTCATCCTTAAAACGGCAAAATTTTGTTTAGTTTGGCAAAAATTTGCCAAAACCATTGGTCACGGGTCTCACTATATGGGGGCACAACGAGGAATAAACACTTAAATACCAACAAGTTATTTCAAGGCAACATAATTCTCGGGCCTTGGTACAACCTTTGCAGCCTATCATAGGACCAGGATAGTGAAGTATGCCTACAGAAAAACTAGTTAAAGACTTGATGCGCCCCTTGGACCAATATTATTATGTCAAAGAGGAGGAAACGGTCCAAGAGGCCTTGCGGTTCATGAACAAGGCACGGAAGGAGAACAAACCCTCATGCCTCATTGTCGTGGGAAAGGAGCCTTCCGAAAAGGAAATTATTAAGGGCTTTGTGACGCCCTTTGAACTTGTCTTCGGAATAGCAGGCCATTTTTTAAAAGGGGCACAAAGAAGTGGGCCCATCTTCTGGGAAGGGCAACTCGAAGCAGAATGTCTGGAAGGGAGCAAGAAGCAAGTTGGGGAGATCATGGTCCCGATCAAGGCCTGTGCACGGGAGACGGAAATGCTAATGGAGGCCGTGTTTTTGCTTAACAAATATCAGATGGATTTTCTTCCGGTAGTGAAAAAGGATGATGTGGTGGGAATTATTCATCTTGAGGACATTTTGAAAGAGATTTCCAGAATCGTACTCAAAAAATAGGTCAACGGGTGATAATGTCTCACCTGAAAAAAGTCGTGAAGGAGGAATTTCTTGTATGAGCCATGAACTCGAACATGACGTAGGGGGTGGAGGAATCTTAGCGAACAAACTGTTGTGGATCTGTATCGGGCTAGGAATTTTTATTCTGATTGGATTTATATTGCCTACGCCACAGAGTGTAATTGACATTGTGGAAAAATATGGGTTTGCCAAAAAGATGATTGAATGGGAAGTGGCCCATGACACAGTGGACGCTGCCAGGAAGGCAAAGATTGTACTTGGCATCATTCCTATGGCCATTATCTATTTTGCCACTGAGGCCCTGCCGATTGGGTTAACGGGGATTCTGATGCCGATGTTGGCCTATTTTCTTCACCTTCTTCCCCGAAAGATGATTGGCAAGACCTTTGCGGGCGATGCCCCTATGTTCTTGCTCGGTGTGTTGGCCATGGGTGTAGCCGTTGTAGACGTCGGATTGCATAAGCGGCTGGCCAGTTGGCTCCTAGGCTGGACCAAGGGATTCCTAGTTCCTGTCTTTGTTTTGTGCATAAGCATGTCGGTTGTGGGTTCCTTTATCTCGGCCCATGCCATGTGTGCGTTCATGACCCCGGTGATGGCAGCAGTCTATTTTGGTGCCGTATCGGCCAACAGCAGGGGGGGAAAGATCGAACACGATCCGGCCCTGGCAAAATTTTTGCTCTTTACCCTGTGCTTTGCCTTGAATGTTGGCGGGGTTGGTTCGCCTGCGGCCGGTGGCCGTAACGTGATCATGATGGGATTCTGGAGCGAATATAATGTGCCCATGAACTTTTTTACCTGGATGAAATACGGCCTCCCCATGGTACCGATATTGGGGATCATGGTGGCTGTTTACATGTTGGTCCTGTTTGGCAGAAAAATCAAGACCAAGGACCTTACCCCGGGGCTGGCAGCCATCAAAGAAGAGACCAGAAAGATGGGCAAGATGACCTACGCAGAGTATGTCACATTTGGGATGCTTCTCCTGATCCTTTTCCTCTGGATCGTAGGCGGGGAGGAACTCGGACTCGGAGGCCCCTCGCTCCTGGCACTCTTAATCCCGGTTGTATTTAAGACAACAGACTGGAAAAAGATCCTGGGCGGCATATCCTGGGATGCCTGGTTCATGTATTGCGGGGCTCTGACTCTGGGTGCCCTTCTTAAGGAAAGTGGTGCAGCACTGTGGCTGGCCAAGTCATTTTTGAAGATTCTCGGCGCTGTGGGCATGAGCAAAGGCTTCGGCCTTTGGGTCGGGATGTCTGGCCTGTCCGGCTTGATGACCAACTTCATGTCTGACGCGGGAACCACTGCCTTGCTTGGGCCCATTGTGATTCCCATGGGAATCATGACCGGCGTTGCGGGCGAGCCTTGGGCCGTGGGCCTGGCCGTGGCCTTTGCCACCTCTTTTGCTCATTTCCTGATCGTGGGCACGCCGAATAATGCCATTGTTTACGGTCTGGGTATCTATCCGGATACAGGCGAGAAAATGATTCATCCCATGGATTTTGTGAAGTACGGCTTTATACTCTGGGTCCTCTCCATGGCCGTGGTCTGGGTCGTCGGATTCTTGGGCATTTACAATATCGTGGGATTTCCCCCAGAGATTCTTGAAACGGCCCGGGGTGTGATGGAAACCGGCGCTCAATAAGTAAATTCAAAGGCCATGAAACAGCGTTTTATACCCATAGATTTTCTAATAACATTATTGCTAAGATGAGGAGGATATCATGCCCCAGTGTAAAAAGTGCGGCAAAAAAGGCCTTTTTTTGAAGATCGAAAACGATACAGGTCTATGCCTTTCCTGTAATGGGAGTTTTGCTCAGGAAGGGAAGATATTGACCGAGAAGATTATGGAGGCCAAAAATAAGGCAGCTGCTGCCAATAATCCTGATGAGATTGCCGCGTCTTGCAAGGCAGTCGAGCATTATGGAAACGAGTTGATCGCACTTCATCAGACTTACAACCTACAACCGAGTCAAGCATTACTGGACCTGATTGAGACTCATAAAAAGATGCGAGAATCGGCTCAAAAGTAGTCCAGGCCCAAACAATTCTGAAAACGCCCCGTGACTTAGGAGGAAATATGGAAACAAAAAAGAAGGTAAAGGATCTGGTCATTCCCCTGAGCGAATACCCCCATATGCCTTACTGGGCAACACTTAGGGAGGCGATTGCCCAGCTTAATGTCGCCTTTGAAACCGGTCACCATACGGTCCTGGTTTTTGACGAGGCTTACAAGCTTGTGGGTATGCTCTTGCAAAAAGACATTTTAAAGGGGCTGGAGCCGAAATTTGCCGAGCACCACGAGGAAGGGGTTCCCATATTCTGGAACGGCCTATTAAAATCAGGGAGTGAAAAACGGCTTTCCCGGCCTATTAAGGAGTTCATGTCAGAGGTCACGGCCACGATTGATGCCGAGGACAGCATCTTAAAGGCCTCCCACATCATGCTGCAGAAGGACGCCTATCTCCTGCCGGTCATGGAAGGGGACAAGCTCATTGGGGTTGTGCGCATGGGCGACCTATTTCATAAAATCACCAATGCTGTGCTGAAGCTATAACGCCCCTTTTTTAAGTAAAAAGGCGCCTTTGAGATGGCATATGCAAGAACGTCCAAAAGGCCCTGTGGAGGTCACTTTCTAAAAAACCTGCCCAGTTTTTTATATTGATATGAGAACTGGGCAGGTTTTTTGCGCTATGAGTTTCTCGCGGTCGATTTGGGTTGATTTACGCCTCGGAAGTGTTAAAATTGATATTATAGGATGCGTCTTTAATCTAGGAAACCAAAGGGCATGTCACTGACAAGGGTATTCCAGCCCGTGTTTGATTTTTTCAGCAAGAAAAAGCAGCAAAAAGCTCTCAGAGATGAGGATGACAGGAAGCTTTTTATACAAAAATACAAAGCCTTTCGCGAGGTCCTTAATAACAACAACAAAGTCCTGATGACCATGGCCGATATGCAGGAAAAGGCCAGTGGTGCCTTCATCTTTGATAGGGCCTATGTCCGGTCTTCCTATCAAGCTGTGGCTGATGGGGTTAAGCGGATTATTGATAACCTGAATATCCTGGGAAATGGAAAATATAAGGATCTGATCATTCCTTATAAGAAAAATGATGAGGCCATCCGAAATCGCCTTGCTGCCAAGATCGCCATTCCCAAGACCGATTATGTCTTTCGACTGAAAGAACTTGGGAAAGAGGCCATATCCTCGGCTGGCGGGAAGCTTGCCCACTTGGGAGAACTTGCCAATATTTTGGGCCTTCCTGTTCCCCCCGGTTTTGTAATAACCACCTATGCCTATCAAGTCTTTGCCCAGCACAATCAAATCCAGGATATTTTGCATGAAAGAACCAGTAAACTTGACATCCGAAACTACGACGAATTGACAGCCACAAGCCAAGAAATGCAGCAACTGGTCAGAAACGGACAAATACCAGAAGACCTTGAAAGGGCCATCCTGGATGCATACAAGGCCATGTGTCAAGAGGCTGGGGAGGAAAACCTGAGGGTATCTGTGCGGAGCAGTGCACTCCACGAAGACATCATGGCCAGTTTTGCAGGCCAGTATGAAACCGCTATGAATGTTCCTGCTGAGGCGCTTCTGGCCCAATACAAGAATATCTTGTCCAGCCAGTTCACATCTCGGGCCCTTTTCTATTATAAGGACAAAGAATTTGATATCGAAGAAATGGCCATGGCGGTAGGTGTGCTTGCCATGGTCCAGGCCAAGGCCAGCGGTATCATGTACTCCCGTGATCCCAGCAGCCCGCAAGAAAATGCCATCCTGATTAATGCGGTTTGGGGGCTTGGGCCCTATGTGGTCGGAGGTGTGGTTCCCACGGATAACTACAGGGTTTCCGGGAACGGCAAAAAAAAGATCACACGAGAAGAGGCAGGCCACCAGGAAGTTATGCTGGTCGGGAGACCAGAAGGTGGTACCCAGCAAGTCCCTGTTCCAAAAGAATGGCTGAGGAAACCCTGCCTGAACAACGAGCAGATCTCTGAGCTTGCCTCCTATGCGCACAAGGTGGAGGCCCATTTTGGTCAGCCCCAGGATATGGAGTGGGCCATGGACCAAGAGGGCCGGTTGTATCTCCTGCAGTCCCGGCCGTTGCGTGTCGCCTCTTCAGAGACCCTGTTCGAGAAAGAACGGTCGATGGTACCCAAGGGGCACAAGATTCTCATAGATAAGGGGACCATTGCTTGCCGCGGTGTTGGTGCCGGCCCTGTCTATGTCGTCAACCAAGAAGAAGATCTGGCCCATTTTCCTGAGGGTGGCGTGTTGGTGGTAAAACACACCCACCCCGAGTTTGCAGTGGCGCTTCGAAAGGCCTCTGCTGTTGTCTCGGACATCGGAACTGTCCTTGGACACCTCGCCACGGTGGCCAGAGAGTATAATGTGCCGGCTATTTTCAATACCGAGAACGCCACCAAGGTTCTCAAGAATGGCATGCAGGTAACCGTGGATGCAGTGTATGCCAATGTCTACGAAGGGGTCGCGGAAGAAGTGCTGAGGAAGAAAAAGACCGATGACGCCTTTAAGGCGTCTCCTGTCCTAAGGCAACTCCAAGAGATCTTGCAAATGATCACCCCTTTGAACCTCACAGATCCTCGAAGTCCGGATTTCAGTCCTGCAGGGTGTAAGACGTTTCACGATATTACGAGGTTTGCCCATGAAGTCTCTCTGAAGGCCATGTTTGATTTCAGCAAAGAAAGTCATTTTTCTGATAGATCGACCAAGCAGTTGGTCTGCGACGTTCCTATGCAATGGTGGATTATCGATCTGGAAGATGGTATCAAAGAAGGTGTAAAGGGGAAAAGGGTCAGGCCCGAAGAGATCGTATCTATCCCTATGAAAGCCTTGTGGGAAGGGATGACTGCCTTGCCCTGGAAAGGTCCCCCGCCAGTGGATACAAAGGGCTTCCTTTCGGTTATGTTTGGGGCCATGACTGATCCCAGTATAGATCCCTCCGTGCGAAAGCGGTTTGCCGATAAAAATTATATCATCATCTCTAAACACTTTTGCAATTTCAGTAGTCGCCTGGGGTTTCACTTTTCAACCTCTGAGGCGTATGTGGGTGATAATCCCAATGAGAACTATGTCAGCTTTATGTTCAAAGGTGGGGCTGCCGATGTTGAGCGCAGGGTAAGAAGGGTCCAGTTTGTTGGAAGGCTCCTGGAGCACTTTGATTTTCGAACCGAAATCAAGGACGATGCAGTCCTTGCCCGCCTAGAAGGACACGACAAGGAGTATCTGAAAGAACGCCTCAAGGTTTTGGGACACATTATCATCCATACCAGGCAACTCGATATGGTCATGTTCAATGACGCCATGGTAAACTGGTATTACGAAGACATGCTCAAAGGGATCAAGTCTTTTGTGAACATACCACATTAAATGCCAAGCAAAATGAAGTGAGCTAAAATGCCTAAAATGGCTACATGAGCTAAAACTGAGTACTTGAAGAAAGCTTTTGTATGCTAAAACAGCACTCAAGGATAAAGATCGGTTTTGTTTTCTTAATAGGTTGATTCCCAAATCGTCCCAATACAGATGTGAAGCCTCCCCGCCCTTCCGGGCGGGGGTTCTGCCTTACGGCAGCGCTTCGCGTCCGGGGAGCAGGCCGGACATCTGACGGCTCCCTAAAAGTTGAGTGGGCAGCTGTTTGGACAATAGCCTCTGTTAACCTCAGGCACTTTCGTTCACTCTAGCTCACTTTAGGCACTTAATACGACAGGAAATCGTCTTTGAAGAAATACTTCGAATACTTTGCCCGAAAACCGGGTCTGCGACTTGTCAGCGTCGTCATCCTGGTTCTTCTGGTCGGTGTGTTTTTTCTGGGCATGCTCTCAGCCCGCGAAATGAAGAGGATGATCAGTGAAGACTTCAATGTCCAGCAGCTTGCATTGGCCAAACATGCCGCCGGCATACTCACTCAGAATTTCCAAATTATTAAGCGGGAACTGCTGGCCCTGAGCTTGTCACCTTCTATTCAGTATGTTGAGGCGGTCTCATGGGCAAACCGGATGAAAATTTCGCTTTCAAGCGTTGGCGATTATGGGGTGTTCCGAATCATGCTCATAAACGCGGATGGGGCCCAAGCCTATTGCATGAATTACAACTATGCAATTTTTACAGAAGTAAATGCCTATGGCGATTCTCCTTGTTTTAAATGGTGCAAGAAGCCGGAAAACAAAAACAAGATCTATATGAGCAATGCCGGGGAGGGCATTGTTGAAAACTCTGAGCCAGGCCTCATCATGAAGATGTGCACACCTGTTTATCAGATTTCCTTTGATGAGGCCCACCCCAAGCCCACGCAGAAATTTTCTGGCGTGCTGGTTTTTGTCCTGGACGCTGGCTCACTTGCAGAAAAATTTGTAAGTCCCATCCGATCAGGAAAGACGGGCTATGGATGGGTTATAGATGAGTCCGGCAATTTCCTGTACCACCCGGAAAGGGATTTTATTGGCCAAAACGCCTTTGAGGTTCGGAAATTCAAAGACCCGCGAATCTCTTTCAGCAAGATTAATCTCATACAAAAGACCAAGATGTTACAGGGCGGTGAGGGAACCTCCTGGTACATTTCAGGCTGGCATCGGGGCGTAACCGGTATTGTAAAAAAATTGATCGCCTATGCGCCGGTCCATATCGGGGCTGCCAATGCTTCAAGGATATGGTCGGTTGCCGTGGTGGCACCGATCAGCGAGGTAGAAGATGCCATACATACTGTGTATGTGAGACAAATGATGATCCAGGGGGCCGTTGCTGCTACGGTGTTCGTCATCTTTGCCTTTTTGATCGGAAACGAAAGGGCCTGGCTGCGAACCCTTAAACAGGAGGTCGAGGAAAAGACCAAAGACCTCGCACGATATGCTGAGAGGCTAAGGCGCTCCGAGGAGATGTACCGCTCGCTTGTAGAGTCGGCTGACGACTTGATCTTTACGATAGACAAGGATTGCAATGTCTTCTCCATCAATGAATATAGCAGAAAGCTCATAGGGAAACGATCTGAAGATATCATCGGCAAAAATATAGGCGACTTTATTGAATATGAAAGCGATGATGGCACCCCTTCGATCGTTGCAAAAATTTTCGAAACCTCGGAGAGTATTTCGCGTGAAGAGAGGGTGAAGATACGAGGCAAGGAGTATTGGCTCGACACAAAATACAAGGCTGTGGGGACGGACCAAGGTGAGGTGAACGCGGTTCTGGTGATTTCACGGGATATTACAGAGCACAAGACGATTGAGGAACAGCTTTTTCATACAGAAAAGCTCGCCTCCCTCGGCTCCCTTTCTGCCGGTGTGGCCCATGAGATTAACAACCCCATCGCGATTATCTTGGGTTTTACGGAATTATTACTGGAAAAAGCCCCTGAGGGCTCTAAAGAATATGAAATTCTCAAGACCATTGAGAGGCAGGGATACAACTGCAAAAGGGTCGTTGACAATCTCCTTACCTTTGCCCGGATTCCCGAAAAGGCAACAAAGAAGACAGATGTGGTGGAAGATCTTCAAAAGGTTGTCAATGTGGTTATGAATACCCTGGTCACCAAGAAGGTAGATCTCAAAACCGACATAGAAGAAGATCTCCCCAAGGTGCGAGGGGACGGCCAACAGCTGGAACAAGTATTTTTAAACATTATTAACAATGCGGTGGCCGCTATGGATGGCGGGGGCGTCTTGACTATCGTGGCACACCGTTCCAATGACATGGTCAGTATCTCCTTTACCGATACAGGCCATGGCATCCCCCCAGAGAATATGGACAAAATATTTGAGCCATTCTTTACCACCAAAAAGGTCGGAGAGGGGACAGGGCTGGGCCTTTCTGTGAGTTATGGAATTGCAAAAAAGTTCGGAGGAGATATTATAGTCAAGAGCCAAACCAAAGCGGAAGGCAAGGAGCCCGGGACGACCTTTACCGTGTTACTCCCTATAGTCGAGAAGTAAGATCGTGAATTGGACCAAAAGTGATTTTTCCCAAGCCGCCAGACTCACCTTTGCGTTAAATTGGATCATGAAGAACAAACATCAAAGGAGAAGATCATGGCTGAAAGAATTTTAGTCGTTGACGACGAACTCGATATGCTAATGCTACTTAGGATGATCATTGAAGAAAAGACCAGCTATGAGGTGGAGACGACTAATAACCCTGCCGAGGGGTTAAAAATGCTCAGGGAAAAGGACTATGACCTGGTCATTACCGACCTCAAGATGCCAGGCATGGACGGGATAGAGCTCTTTGATGAACTTAAAGAGATAAAACCTGACATTCCTGTGATCATCATGACGGCATATGGCTCACTTGAAACAGGTGACGAGGCCATGAAAAAGGGGGTTGCTGACTTCATCACCAAACCTTTCAGAAAGGATAGCATACTCTTTACCATCAACAGGGTCCTCGAACTTGCCCGGGTAAAAAGAGAAAATATTGAGCTCAAAGAGAAGATGGAAGGCAAACGTTGATGTATTGGAATATGGCAGGGCCCTAAACGGCCCCACCATATTGTACAAGGTATTGAGTCGGGTTAATGTTCCAGCTTCATGCCCCATCCTTCAAACATAAACATAATGGCAAAGCCATACCACAGGGTGTAGACCACATAAAAGATTAAAGAAAAGATGACAACGCCGATACGGTCAGAAATTTTTTGAGGGTCGATCTTGTAGTAGTTGTAGGACGACTCCACAGTCTTCTTCTTTACCAAGGTAACGACCTTGGCCTCCTTGAACTTCTTTTGCTTCTTTAAGTCCTTATCCATGGCCTTACATGCCTTCCACCAGTTAAAAAGGACACGCCTTTCATCATAGCCGTATTTGCCGGAGACCTTCTTGCCATTATTATGATACATGTCGTCTGCATCGGCAAGACAGTTTTCAAGGATCCTGCCCAGATCACCGCTGACCTTTAACTCGGCCCCTGATATATTGACCAAGGCGCCGCCGTTCATAAATAGAAGAGCCGTCTGTTCGGCCTGTTTCTGGTCTGCCATGGCCAGAGTCACACTCACAGATTTTCCGATGAACTTGTCCGTTTCTTTCTTGACCTTTGGAATGTAGTAGGCAGAGCCCTTGGATATGGAGTTATACAAGCTGTCCAGATAATTCAGACCGTTCTGGCCTCCAAAAATGGGCATAAATATGATGATCAGTATAACGATAAACACCAACATCATGACAACGCCGCCATAAAATTCCTTTTTGTTCGCAATCATGCTCTCGCCTCCTCTCCCTTCAGGACTCGAATATTGGCCAGAAACGTGCCAATCACCCAGACCCCAAAGCCGCCGATCACAATGAAAAAGGCCCAGACCCCAATGGTATCTAAGATGGCACCCGTCTGTTTTGATATCGGGATCACATCCATGGCACCCAATTTGGCTGGCAGGGCAAAGGCCCGATTAACAAAACCAGCCAGCACAGCCATGGCGTAGAAGCCGCGAATGGTGATGCCCTTGACGACCTTGGTGACCATGGCCCCCACCTGGATACCCAGCAAGGACCCTAAGAGCATGCCCATGGCTAAGGTATAGAAGATAAACCCGTAAATCGCGTACTGGCTGATTGCGGCATAGCCGGCCGTGAAGATGATCTGAAAGATGTCGGTTCCCACTGTGGTCATGGAGGAAACGCCAAGGATATAGACGAATATGGGAAAGGTCAAAAAGCCACCGCCAACCCCCATAATGCCGGCTGCCAGCCCGACAAGTGCGCCGCTAAGAACCAAGAACAACCATGAAATGCTCCGCCCACCGGGGGTGAAGTCGAAATCAAATTTGATCATGGGAGGAAGCTTCATGGCCTGAAGCTTTTTGGGGATATTTCCCATCTCTGCCCCTTCCACTTTTCCTCCGTGAGCATCTCCCTCCTCATGAGCATCTGCCACGGCTTCGGCCTTCCTCGCCTTAAGAAAGTCGGTCATGGCGTAGACCCCCAAGAAACCCAACATGCAGGCATAAACTGTGGTAATAAAGGCGTCACTGAGCACTGGATTGATCTCATAAAGCACGCGGTTGATCAGCCCGCCGATGGTTGCTCCTATGATGGCGCCGATCAAGAAGACCGCAGCCAGGGGCACGGAGACATTTCCCAGCTTCCTGTGGATTACGCTTCCCATGATCGCCTTGGCAAAGATGTGAAACAGATCTGTTCCAACAGCCAGAATACCCTTGATACCTGCGCTCATCAGGGCAGGGGCAATGACGAACCCACCGCCAGCACCAATGCAGCCGGTGATCAAACCCGCACCTAAGCCAATAAGGATAGATACGATAAAGATCCAGGTACCGTAAAATGCGGGGCTATAGGCCTTCTTGCCGCCCAGGAATTCCGGCATGATATTACCAATCGGCTCAGCAAAAGCGATCCCCCCGATAATAATGGGAACGATCAATAAGCCGAGTATGATGAGCCGCTTGCGGTCGCGGAGTATGGTGTTTGAGTTATCGATTTCCCATTTGGCAAGGGTCCTTGCCCCTATCATCATAAACTGGCCCCACTGTCTCATGAAGTTCATGGCGACATCTCTCCTTTTTCTGTATAGTTTTTGTCTATTGACCCAATATCATGTGGGAAAAAACTCTACCGTGTTTGTTACGTCTGTCGCCACCCCCTCTCTGTGCTGTTTATGGCTTTTTCATATAAGCTATTTTTTCACTTACTCATTTGTCCACAATAATCTTCCGGCCATGGGCTATCACAGCTCGCTTCCTTTTTGATTTCAGATTCCCTTCCAGTCCAATCTTTTTAAAGGCATCTTCAAGCCTGATCATCCCCAAAACCGTGTTTCCCCGGGTTACGGCAATCTGCTTCAGGTCATTTTTTAGCATGACCTCTATGGCATCCGTGATCTTATCTTCAGGGGACACAGATGGCTTCAGCACAACGTCTTCGCCCATAGGCATGATAATTTCCTGAACGACCAGCTTTTTCATCGTGATCCTTTCAGTTTGCGGGGAGCTGCTGCTTCTGGAAGCCATATCCGCAAGATATGTACCAGAAACAAGGCCGGGAGATAGTTACTCGTAACTTATTGAAATAATGCATAATAGAATGTGTCGAGGCCCTCGCACCAAGCGGGGAATACTGGGGGCTTGTAAACTTTTAGGTTACACTAAGCTGAAGCCAAATAGAGTGAAATTACAAAAATTGGTGAAATTTCGTCTGGTTGACAGGTGAAACAATTAAGTTACAGTTAGATGGTTGTAGGTATCATCTTTGAAGCTCTCGGCACGAATGTTTTCATCCTTCATCAGGCGGTGCAAGTATTGCCGCTGCAGGCCGGCCTGCTCGGCGGCCCTGGAAATATTGCCCCTGTTTTGCTGAAGAATGGCACGGATGTACTGGTGGTGAAAGGCCTTGATGACTGCCTCTTTGGCCTCCTTGAAGGGAAGGCGATAAATGGTCTCATCAAGATGCGGTAGCGGCCTTGTATAAGCCCTTTCAGGCATAAGATCCTCAGGCCTGATTCGTTCAGACCGACACAAAATCACCCCACGCTCAATCACGTTTTCTAACTCCCTGACGTTTCCAGGCCATTGCCGGCCCATGAGCATGGACATAGCCTCGGGTTCAATATCATGTATTTCTTTGCGGTTTGAGTGGCTGTATTTTTCAAGAAAGTGACGCACCAACAGTGGGATGTCTTCTCGCCGTTCACAGAGTGCAGGCAGGTGAAAACAAATCACATTCAAACGATAGAAAAGGTCTTCTCGAAATTTTTTTTCAGCTACGCGCTGCCTGAGGTCGTGGTTGGTGGCAGCCACAAACCGAATGTCAGCATGCTTGGTATTCACGCTGCCCACCGGCTTATACTCCCCCTCCTGGAGAAGGCGTAGGAGCTTGGCCTGCATAACCAGGCTCAGCTCGCCAATCTCATCCAAAAACAGGGTCCCCTGGTTGGCCTTGTCCACCAGTCCCTGCTTATCCTTCCAAGCACCGGTGAATGCGCCTTTCTCATGCCCAAAAAGCTCACTTTCAATAATCTGTTCAGGTATAGCTGTGCAGTCGATGGTTACAAAAGGCTTGTCACGGCGGTCGCTGTAAGCATGAATCGCCTTGGCCACAAGCTCCTTGCCTGTGCCGCTCTTTCCCTGAATTAAGATGGTTGCCATTGATTTGGCCACCTGTTTGACTTTATTTAGAATCGACATCATGGCCGGGCTGGACCCGATAATAGGAGGAAATGCCTTCTGTTGTTCAAGAGACTGGCGCAATGCAACATTCTCCCTGGACAAGGCCTGCCACTCCAGGGCTCTACGAATGGTCAGCAGGATGCGCTCTTTTCGGAACGGTTTGGAAATGTAGTCAAAGGCCCCCTTTCGGGTAGCTTCTACCGCGGTCTCAATGGTCGCATAGGCAGTCATGATAATAACGCTCGAAGAAGGTTGGATCTTTTTGATTTCCTCAAGCAAGGCAATCCCGTCCATCTTGGGCATCTTCAGGTCTGTGATGATGAGGTTAAAGGTTTCTTTTTGGATTATTTCAACCGCCTTGAGCGGATCATGTTCTGTCGTGACATCATGCGGGCTCTTTTCCGTGATGATCCTCGTGAGAAGGGCCAACATATCCCTTTCGTCATCAACAACTAAAATCCTACCCTTCATACGCTGTTCCCTTCTTTGGCCCTCAGCATGACCGTGAAAGTTGTTCCTCGGGGTCTCTGAGGCCGATCTTCGGTGCTACTTTCACAGGTAATGGCCCCTTCGTATTTCATGATAATCCCATGACTCACGAACAGGCCCAATCCTGTTCCTTCCCCCTCACTCTTGGTCGTAAAGAAGGGGTCAAAGATATTCTCCATGTGCTCCTCCTTGATGCCGTGTCCGTTGTCTCGAACTGTGACATATACTTTGCCCTGCTTTTCATCCAAAGCGGTTTTGATCTCTAAGATACCGCCCCCCTTCATGGCTGCAGCCGCATTGTTGATCAGGTTTAAGAATACCTGTTGCATCTGGCGTAAATCCCCCTTCACCTTTGGAAGGGAAGAGGCCAGCTCCACTCGGAGTTCAACATTGTTCATCTCCAGCGAATGCCTTACAACACCAATAATCTCATTAATGGCATCATGGATGTCACAGTATTCAGACGCCTCTTCCCCCTGTCGGGCAAAGCTCAGGAGGTTTTCCACCACCTGCTTGCAATGAAGGCCGTGACGCTCAATGGTTTTTAAATCCTGGTAATCCTGACTGTCCTTGTCGAACTTTTCCAAGAGAAGATCCGTAAAACCAAGTATAACACCCAGGGGATTGTTCAGTTCATGGGCCACACCAGCAGCCAGAGTCCCCATGGAAGCCAACTTTTCTGTATTGATAAGCTGGCCTTCCAGTTTCTTGTTTTCAGTAATGTCTCTGGCAATACACAGAACAGATATGACCCTTTCCCGCTCGTCTTTCAGGGGCATAAAGTTGGCACTCAGCCAAGCGTGATGCTCACCCGTCTTTACCATAAATTCATCCCGTACGCTTTTTCCAAACTGGAAGACCATACGGATGAACTTGAGCTGCTGAGATGCAATTTCTTCTGAAAAAAGGACAGAGAGGGGCTCGCCAAGAAACTGAGAAGGGGTCCCTCCGAAAAAATTAGCGGTAAAATTGTTTAAGGATTGAAAACGGCCTGATTCATCAACTGTAAAGATAAAGTCCTCAGCACTTTCCACCAAGCTGCGGTATTTTTCTTCAGACTTTTTGAGTGCCCTGGACTGCTTTGCCAACTCGTTCTGAAGGCTCTGACGACGCTTCTGTTCGTACCATACAATAGCGCCTGTTCCTATAAGCATCGAAAAAATAATGAAGCATTGGAGCCAGAATAGATGCTTCGACCCGGCGTTGGCCGAGTAGGTGCCTGGGACAAGCGTCATGGCCAAGCACAGCAAGATGATAAAAGGAATAGCGATGAGGAGAGCTCTGGACGTGTTTGGACGCGGTTTTTGGTCCATTTTTTGATTTTGTCCTATGCCCAAATACCAATGAAGGCATGGGCAATAAGGGTTTCGTCCAAGAGGCCGACAGCGATGACCAAAAAGCCTGCCTGAAGGAATTGAATTATAATTGCTTCGCAGCGAAATTGCAACAATCCGAACAAAATTTTGCCCGAAGCACAAATCTTTTCCTTCATAATAAGGATATTTTATAGTTTAGCGTTGCAGTTAGGGGAGGCATTTTTACGTTACTAACACATCGATAGAATTCACTCTTGCCTGAATGGCGATTCCATAGTAGGATACTGCAAATCATAGCGTAACCGGTGATTGGCATACCAAAAGGGGTTATGAATTTCGATTTCTCAAGTTTTGACAAGTGCCGAATCTTAGTAATCGGCGATTTAATGATCGACGAATACCTGTGGGGCAAGGTGGATCGTATCTCCCCGGAAGCGCCGGTCCAGGTGGTTTCGGTTGTCCGAGATAGTTGCACCCTTGGCGGTGCAGGCAACGTGGTGAACAACCTGGTTGCCCTGGGTGTAAAGGTGTCGGTGGCAAGTGTTATTGGTGCAGGCGACAATGCCCTGCTTCTACTCAAGCTCTTCAAAGATCTCGGAGTTGACACGACGGGTCTTGTTCAGACCCCAACCAGGCCTACAACCAAAAAGACCCGCATCCTCGCAGGGCATCAGCACGTATTGCGCATCGACAGGGAAACAAAGCAAGAAATATCACAGGCCCATGTGGCCAAGCTGGTTCAATTTGTCAAGGAGCGTATTCACAACTTCAACATGGTGCTACTTTCAGACTATGGCAAGGGGCTTTTTACGGAAAAACTATTGCGACAGCTCATTGATGCGGCCAAACAGAATAAAAAGACAATCATCGTGGATCCCAAAGGTCTCAACTTTAGAAAATACGCAGGAGCCACGGCGATTACGCCCAACAAGAAGGAGGCCTCTTTGGCAGCCGGGATTGAAATCGTTGATGATGCGTCCCTTATGGTAGCCGGCCAAAAATTGCTTCAGGACACTCCAGTCCAAAAGGTTCTTATGACTTGTGGCAAGGAAGGTATGGTTCTCTTTGAGCATGACAAAAAACCTTACCGGATATCAGCCAAGGCTCGACAGGTCTTTGATGTGTCCGGGGCTGGGGACACGGTCTTGGCCGTACTCGGTGCAGGGTTTGCCTCTGGAGCCTCTTTTCGACAGGCTGCTGCCCTTGCCAATGTTGCAGCAGGCATTGTGGTGGGAAAGGTGGGCACAGCACCGGTTTCAAGGGAGGAACTCAAGAGGGCCCTTGATCCTTCAGTTGGCGCGTTGGCGGCCAAACAAAAAAACCTGTCTGACCTAATACCCATAGCAGATCGTCTCAGGGCCGAGGGCAAAACCATTGTCATGACGAACGGGTGCTTTGATCTGCTCCACATTGGGCATATTAAGCTCCTGTCAGCCTCCAAAAAGATGGGCGACGTGCTCATTGTGGCCATTGACGATGACGAGTCCGTACGAGCCCTTAAGGGCAAGGATCGCCCGATTATTGGCGCGCAGGAGCGTCTTCGAATCATCAGCGCTCTGGATTGCGTTGATTACGTCACCCTTTTTTCGACCAACGAACTTGAGCATCTCATTGAGGCCATTCGACCGGACGTTCTGACCAAAGGGAGTAATTATACGACTGAAACTGTCTTGGGGCGAGACATTGTGGAAAGGTCTGGGGGCTGCGTTGCCCTGATTCCAATCACTGAGGCGGTTTCCTCAACCCGGATCATCAATCAGATCAAGCAAGGGGGGCTGGAAAACTGAGATAACGGATTGATATCGTCTGCAACTGGTCAATAGTATAAGATATCCAGGCAAGTGCCCAAAGTGAAAGGCCCCCAGGTTGGAGAAGAATATCCAAAACATTCTTTTTACGGACGGCTCCCTGTGTTCTCAGCGGCACCTTACTTATAGCTTTAGCTCATTTTAGGCACTTTAGTTCACTTTAGACACTTTCTCTCCTATGGTGTGGATCCAGGAAACCTCAGAAGGGGTTATCTTCAAGGCAACCATTCAACCCAGGGGGGCCAGGAATGAAATCGTAGGTCTTCAAGGGGATGCACTAAAGATCAAGTTGACGGCCCCGCCGGTTGAAGGGGCCGCAAACAAAATGTGTGTTGAGTTCGTGGCCAAATCATTGAAGGTGCGAAAATCGGATGTAGAGATCATCCACGGCCAGAAAAGCAGGATCAAAAAGGTGCTGGTGCGGTCTGTAACCCGAGAGAAAATTGAATCTCTCCTGAAAAGCAAAGCAGTTCACCCCGGTGGTTGAGTTATTAGAAGTTATTTCAAAACCCTTTGACGACTCATTTTGGCCATTTTTGCCAAAAGTTCTTAGCAAAGCGAAGCGTCAAAAAATTGTAACTGTTTGAGGGCATTAGCCCGAGTCTTACAATTTTAGCGAAGCGAGCTTAGAACTTTCAAAAATGGCCGAACAGACCAAGGAAAAGGGCTTTGAAATAGTCTGTAAATAGCTCGCTCTCACTCAACCCATCATGCCCTAACAGGTCAACCGGCCAACGGGCGAACGGGTCAATCAAATGTGACTTATCCCGTATATCTTTTCAAGACCATCACGGCATTGTGTCCGCCAAAACCAAAAGAATTGTTCATCACCACATTCAGGTCCGCCGGGGTCGGTTTGGTGATGATATTCAGATCGATCTCGGGATCCGGTGTTTCATAGTTTATGTTGGGCGGGATGATCTGGTTTTCTATGGCCAGGGCGCACGCAATGGCCTCAACGGCCCCGGCAGCCCCGATCAGGTGGCCTATCATTGACTTGGTAGAACTCACTGGGACCTTGTAATCCCCAAAGACCGCACGAATCGCTGTGGCCTCGGCCTTGTCATTGAGCTGGGTTGAAGTGCCGTGGGCATTAATATAATCAACCTCTTTCGGCTCTATGCCAGCCATATTGAGGGAATCGAGTATGGCCTTCTTCACCATCCTGGCCCCCGGATCCGGTGCCGTGATGTGATAGGCATCCGTATTGGTTGCATATCCCACAATCTCTGCATAGATCCTTGCGCCCCTGGCCAAAGCGTGCTCGAGGCTTTCAAGAACCAGGACCCCTGCCCCCTCACCGATGACAAAACCGTTTCTGCCCTTGTCAAAAGGTCGGCATGCGCCCTTGGGATCTTCATTCTGCCGGGACAATGCCTTCATGTTGGCAAATGAACTTGCCGAAATTTCCGTAAGAATTGCCTCGCTTCCCCCGGTTACGAGGACATCAAGGTCGCCCAGCGCAATATCTTTGCAAGCATATATCAAGGCATATGAACCTGTGGCACAGGCATTGGCTGGACAGGGACTTGTCCCGGTCAACTTATGGATAATGCTCACATAGGCATTAACAGCGTTGGGCATCATCATGGGGATAAGAAACGGACTGACCTTTGACGGATTTTGACTTTCAACGAGTTTTTTCTTCTCTTCTTCAAGGGTCATCAAACCACCAATCCCTGTGCCAATTATGGTACCTACCCGATCATTATACTCGGCCAATTTTAGACCGGCATCCTCGATGGCAAGAGAGGCAGCAGCAACCCCATACTGGGTAAATAGGTCCATTCTCTTGGCATCTTTGGGTTTGATGCCATAATCTTGTGGGTCAAAGTTCTTTATTTCAGCACCTATCCTAGTCTTGAAATCAGATGTGTCAAATCTTGTCACAAGATCGACACCCGATTTGCCTTCCATAAGGGCATTCCAGAATTTATCCTTTCCACATCCGATTGGGGTAACAGCACCCACCCCCGTAATCACGACGCGTTTTCGTTCCATAAAAAATCCTCCAACATGTATCACATGTATCCTGGGTTGTTCCCAAAAATTTTTTATAAAAATATAATATTAGTATTATAATTCAAAACATGTCAATAAAAAAACTATAGAAACGATTAAAGCCTTTGCCGAATCCAAATCAAGACCTTGTCAAACTCCTCCTTCAGTTCTGCCAAAGCCTTTCCGCGGTGACTGACCCGATTTTTTTCTTCCGGGGACAACTGGGCAAAGGTCCGGTCAAGCGGCGGATAGTAGAACAAAGGATCATAGCCAAATCCGTTATCTCCAGCAGGGGCCTCAGCAACGAGGCCTTCACAACGGCCCTCATATGTAAGGGCAACGCCAGAGGGGACCGCAATGGAAATCACACAGGTAAAGGCCGCAGCCCTATGGGTCTTACCCTGCATCTCGCGCAATAATTTGGCATTATTTTCTTTGTCAGTGGCACCCGGCCCGGCATACCGGGCTGAATGGACCCCCGGAGCACCCCCTAAGGCATCCACTTCAAGGCCGGAATCGTCAGCCAGGACCGGCAGCCCAAGCACCTTGGCCGCGAAGGATGCCTTTTTGTAGGCATTCTCATCAAAGGTTGTACCATCCTCTTCGATGGGAGGGATCGGGCCGAAATCGTCCAGGCTCTTTATCTCCACTGGAAAGTCTCTCAAGAGCTCCCGTATCTCTCGGATCTTGCCTGTATTTCGCGTGGCCAGCACTAATAATTGTTTCTTTGCCATAATCTTTTCCTTTATCGGTAACCGTTCAGGGAGTAAGGAATGCCGATGAATCCTCTGCAGGCGGATCCTTACCCAGATGCTGAACGATTCCCTTCTATTGTTATTGAAGATCCCTGAAGCAAGCTACAGGGTTGGTGTTCGCTTTTGCAGTTCAGGAACCGTTATTCGATTTCCGATTCACGAAAAGCCCTGCGAATATATAAAAAGGCGATTAAGGAAAACCCGAATACCATAATCCCGTTTATAAAAAAAGGCATTTTATATCCCCAGATCTGGTTCAGCCAACCGGAAAAGGCAGCAAAAACAAATATAGCCACCGTCCTGACACAAAAAATGAGACCCGAATTGCCACCAAGCCGGGCGGCCGGGAAAAAATGGGCGGTAAGCACATCAGACTCTAAGATCGCCAGGGTGTCCCCCATGGTATGAATCATCCTGATAATCAGGAGCCCATAAAGGGTGCTGGTAAAGGGCGTCATGAACTGAAAACAGCTTGAGATCAGAAGTCCCAAAAGGAGCAAGAAGAATATCCTGTGTTTTTTTTTATCCATCAGGATGCCAGCAAACGGGACCAGAATGGCCATCCAGACCCCCAGGGCAAAGAATACGAACCCTATCTCCTTCTTGCCCAAACCAATGACGTCCTTCATCAGGAGGCTTATGCTGGTCTGTTCTGCTCCAAAGTGCGTGCCAAGGACAAAAACCACGGCCATCAAGAACAGGGCATTCGGCTCTTTGATGTCTTTCTTGTAGTCCTTAAAGCTGAAGACCACGGGTGGAGCATCTTCAAGAAGCAGTGTTAACAAAACGATCATGATCGAAAGCACAAAGGCCGCCTTTATCATGAGCGTTGCACCAAAGGTTTCATAGAGACACCCCCCTAAAAGCGGCCCGGATCCAAAACCCAGATAACCACCAAAGTGGAGGAAAGCCACCTTTTTCCCGCGTCCGGTACGATCAATCAGCTTCAGGTAAAGGGACATCAAGATCACCCTAATGGCCGCGGCACCCACCCCGCCAAGGATCAATGCAGCGCAGATGCTGTAAAAATCTTTCAGGATAATCAGAAGCAAGAAATAACCGCTGAAGCAAACCGCGCCTAAGGTCAAGGTCCTTTTCGGAGAAAAGTAGTCTGAAAATATACCAAAAGGAAGCACGAGGAGGATGCTTGAAAGGGAGTTGAGGCCGATGGCAAATCCGATCTGCTGATCGGTAAAATCATGGGCTTTAAAGATAACAGGCAGATAGACGAGCACCATCCAGAAGGCGAAAAAATAGAGGAAATATGACAGAAAAAATACAATCGATCTGGATCTGCTCATGCATCTTCTCGAAGGGAAGTCCTGAACAATTCGAATAGCGAATCACGAGTCCTGAACAACAAATAACGAAACTATTTAATAACTTTCAGCCTCTTTTTTTTCTTCCTCTTCTCTTCTTCTTGTCGAATCTTGCAGACCTTGCAGATGTTTTTTTCGCAAGACTCTCGAATCGATTTCAGCACGTACTCAACGTGCTGAAAAGGATTACCTTGGATATGGCCGCCGTTGATAAAGTCTAACCCAACCTTTTGCAGCACAGCCAAGATCGTTCTGTACTCATGTTTATACGCCTTTATGAAATCTTTTTCTTCCATCACACACCTCAAAATTTGCCGACTTGTATAATCAATCCAAGCTGATCGCTGAGCATTTATCATCGGGCCACTAAATATGTTTCCAATTCATAAATGGAATAGATTTCCATTCCACGGGACAGGCAGACGAAAACCCGCGTAGAAAGCCACTCATTGTGAAAAGAGCCATTTATGGATGAGGACTAATTAATAAAGCTTCTCATACTGCCTCTTTTCAAAAGGTTTTCTCTCCCGCTTGATCCAATACGATTGGGCTTCTTTGTCCCAGCGTTGATCAAGTAAATCCTTGCCAAAGAGCCTCATGATAACGCCAATGGGTGTAAGCACAAAATAGTAGAGGATGCACAAAATGAAGCGGGACATGAAGAACCCGAGCACCAGAGCCAGCCCCATCCATATCTTGTAAAAATCCTTGAGTTTGCCCGGTGACCATATGCCGAAAGCGAGAAACAATAACCCCAGCCCAAAACCAACGTAGCCAAGGATGTGCCCCTTATAAACAAGTAACCCTCCGATGAGGGAAAATACCACAAAAAAAGTAATGCCAAAATTCCGGATCTTCTTGGGAGCGGTGTCAATTTCCCTTATTTCATTGATGATATCTGTGATCATGACGTATAGAAACTTCCCATGCCCCGCCCCTGTAACCCTTCAACCTTTTCGAGGGCCAGATCATCAGAATACCGATGACAGATTATGATATTCATTACCGTCAGAAATGAAATAATTCAAGGGTTTCTTTTTTTCGGCAACAGGCACATGATTAAAATCAATTTAGAAAAATTTTGTGACTTTTTTGATCTCGCCCATATGCTCAGTGATCTAATTGATGATAGCTTATAGTTTCTGAATACGATTTAATCCAGATTAAACAGATTTTTTTCGTATCCTCTAAAATTGAACTCTATTGTTTAAGTCCAAAGGATCTGTCCGGAAAAATTAGGATGGCTCTGAGCAAAAAATAGGATTTGTGAGAATGCCTTGACGCAGACCAGGTTAAGTGTTATTGATTGTATTTATTTTCTCCTGCTATCCTAATTTTGTTCCACAAACAACTGCGTACTACGCTTAAACAAATGAACTCCAAAATGTGCCTACCCAACTCCTGACAGGATCTGGCCTGTTCTGTTGGGAGCTTAAAATCACTTCATAACTTTTCGTTGACGCCAAACCCATGTCGAAGCTGTGCTGTCCCGTCGATTCGGAGACTGAAGAAGCTGGGATAGGAAGGCGAGTTAGCCCAAAACAGTTGCGCAGAAGAAAAACAAACGGCCTTTTCACAGGAGACATTAAAATGGCTTCTCAAGAATCAAATTTCGTGAAAAAGAATATACCTCGCCTTTTGAGGAGATATAAGCTGTCATATTACAAGGAGAACGATTGTATTGAATATTTCATTACAGACAATGGCACAAAGGAACAAATCTCGTATGCCATCATTTTTTCTTTAAACAGGCATTCAAAACAGATTAATGTGAGTAGGTTTTGTCCGGAACTGTATAAACAGATCGAATCCAAATACCTCTCTGCCGCTTGTTTTTATCTTTTGATACACCATTTCGCTAATATTTATCACTTATCTGAAGAATATAGTATCTTTCTTCAAACACGCCCCGCCACCTATAAAAAATTCTTTTCGCGACTCAAAGATTTTGACCTTCGAATCAAAGGGCTCAAATTGTGTGAAACCGCTGAAGTCCGGGGCGAGTACCTTCCACTAGACGTCGACACATCAATGATAGACGAGAAAATCTTGGGAACCGAAGAGATCCCCTTTCGAGTTTGAGACAACATGAATAAGTATCATGTGTCCTGAAATTTAGTCCGATCTAAGAGACCGCTCAGCAGCCCACTCTCAAGCTGCCTCATAGCCCTCCAAAATACCGTATTTCTTTTTATGAAATACAGGGCTCACGCTTATTGGACCATCGGTACCAATCGTAAAATAATCGCCTGACAAAAGGGGAGTTCTTGCTATCCGGTTATTCGTATCAACCTTGTCAGTGAGAGAATGCCCGACATATCGGGTTTCGTGCCAACAAATTTCTGAAGAGAAGGGGATGAAGATGAAGAGATTTTTTGTGGTGCTTGTGAACCTTGAGTTGTGGGATGTATCGACAGGACGGGCTGGGAATGCGACCAGAGGCCCCAATGATTAGGCAGCTTCATGGAAAACCATTACCTTGTCTCTACCTGTATGTTTGGCCTCATATAGAGCTTCATCAGCACGTCTTATTAATTCGGAGAGGTTGTCAGCAATTTCCTTATAGTGCGACACACCGATGCTGACCGTCACATCACAAGCTTTTTTGACATTTTCCCGCACCCGCCGGGCAATATTTACTGTATTCCTGGATGTAGTATCAGGAAGCATGACAACGAATTCTTCGCCGCCATATCGATAAATATTTATCATGTCATAATCCCGCAAGCTATTTCTTATGGATTGCGTCACCTTCTGCAGCATTTTGTCACCTTCTTGATGACCGTATTTATCGTTGTATTTTTTAAAGAAATCGATATCAATAATTAATAAACCGGAGCCTTTGCCAGTGCGATCAGACATCGAAACAATCAATTCAATGTCACGGTCAAACTTTCTCCTGTTATAAACACCGGTCAACGCATCTTTTTCAATCAGACTGGAAACATATTCCCGTTCTTCTGATGTGAGCCTGCTAAGGATCTTCTCTAAATCCATAAGCCATTCCTCCTCCAGTCGCCATGTAATGTTGGGGTTTCCCCTGAAACACAAATCCCCACTCCTCTTCACGAGAAACGGGGGCTTGGTATTCAGTTCATGGCATCCCTTGTGGTTTTGGGTCAAAAGCGATCAGTCCAAAATTTTAAGATAGGAGAAGACTACCAACAAGGCAGATTTTTGTCAAGGATTTCCAAGGGCTAATAGGCTGTTGAGGTCAGAATCAAGGCAGAACAAGCAAGCCCATGACGCAGGGCCTTTCTTGTTCGCTCTCTCTATTGAGTTGTAATTATTACACTTGCTTAAACGTCAAGCGAATCATCATGAATATGTCATATGCCGTGCTATCCAGAGCAAGGGAAAGGGTTTTGGAAACAGCTTCTATTATCCCGAATTTCGCAAGTATTGCAGAGATAAGAGTGAAAATTTGACTTCGCAGGGTAAAACCAGCCGTGAAAGAGGTGTCTTGATTTTGCGAGCTAATGTTCTCATACCACAGCAGGAGCTTT
>Ga0180301_10000244_pt1 | contig 41406 bp, 42 predicted proteins | sample GuaBasSediGuay16_FD_121797 | JGI IMG/M metagenome (GOLD analysis project Ga0180301, IMG submission 121797) | Subseafloor sediment microbial communities from Guaymas Basin, Gulf of California, Mexico - Guay16, Core 4569-2, 12-15 cm | ecosystem: Environmental > Aquatic > Marine > Hydrothermal... | reverse complement strand
TCAAGTAATCTCTGAACACTAGCTACATTATATATTCCAAATATTATTCTAGGCATACTATATCCCACCACTATCAAGTTTCTCAGCAACAGATAAAGCTATTGCCTTGGATAAAGGCACGGGTACAGCTTCACCAACCATATTATACTGTTCATCACGGCCACCGAGGAAAACAAATGTATCTGGAAAACCCATAAGTCTAGCCTGTTCTCTAACGGTTAGGAAGCGGTTCTCAAAAGGATGTATAAAACGTGAACTACCAAGTACGGTCGGAGCAATACGGTAAGGGTGAAGACGGATTAGATTAGGTAACCTGTGTCCTCTAGCACCTTCATAGTAAATCAAGGCTTCACCCCATTTAAGCCTAGAAATTCTTTTAAGTTTCTTTCTAGGCATTGAAGGTACATCATGATTCGGTGGATACGATGTACCTGGTTCAGGTAATCCGGATAAAGCCTCTGCAACTGCTACTCTTTTTCTAGTACGTTGAGGCTTTATCTCTACATTTGAAATAAATACTCTAACTCTATGGCTTGGTGTTCCATAATCTTCTGCACGAAGTATATTAAAGTATATTTTCTTATAACCAGCAATTCTAAATTCTTTCATAAGTGCTACCTTTAAACCGTTATCCATAATTGCAGGCACATTCTCCATAATGAATACTTTAGGCTTTAAAATACCAACTAATCTAATGAAATTAAGAGTTAAACGGCCTATAGGATCCTTATAAAGTCTATCTAATGGATTTCTCTCCCTTCTAGGATTAGCTCCGGTAAAAGGTTCGCAGGGAGGGCTGCCTATAACTACATCAATGTTTTTACCAACAAGGTCAAATATCATATCTCCATTTACATCCTTTATATCCTCGGTGGTAACTATAGTGTTGGGGAAGTTCTGTTTATATGTCTTTGCTGCTGGAGGATAATTGTCTATAGCAAGCACGTGTCTAAATCTGTTTGTTAGGTAAAAGCCTAGAGAAAATCCTCCCGCACCACAGAAGAGATCAACTAATATGTATTTATGCCTCAAATGCTCTGAACACCTATTTTCTTAAGCATTTCTTCGATTTCATTAATTCTCTTTTCAAGAATTTTAACGGCCAGAGAGCCATCATATTCTTCTAACATACTACCACATCTAGGACATATAAAATCGTACATCATCGCCTGATCCATTGTAAATCTTAGTCTGTCTCTTGGACAATAATATATAGCAGGTTGCTTCTCATACTCAAGTCTTATCCTTAATTTTTCTAATGCCCTCTTAAGCCTAGTTATCAACACTGACTCTATATTTTCAGTATCAATATACCATCCCTGTAAACTACGATCTTTGCTAGCCATTCTTCTAAAAGATATAATACCTTGTTCAGCAAGTATTTGTAGGATCCTACGTGCTTCATTAGATTTAAGGCCGAGATTCTTGCTAATATATTCTTCAGGAATAACAGTACCTTGTTCAGCAAGATAATCAAATATCAAACGTGCCTTCTTACCATAGCCAGGAGTATGCATATCAAGTAGTGCCTCTACGAGTTCAGCAATTTGATTAATTGCTCTCTTACTACCTCTTACCAACAATCCTCACCTTTTTACCCTTAGACGATGGCTCAATTACTATTCTCGCATTCTCATATGTAAAATATAATTCCTTACCCATATAATATCTATCTAAAAATATGGCTAAAGCAGCTACTTCTGAATGAGGCTGGTTACCAATGGCAATATTATAATCCGCCTTTTCATAAAAATATCTAGGTACTTTTTTAGCACCAACAATAACAAGTATATCTTTACCTGAATTCCTTATTTCATTGATCACATCATCAATATTAATTCCGTACATCGTTAAATGAACAACTATTCCTTTAAATTTCTTCCATATTTTAACATACTTAAATGAATCAATGCCTTGGGCAATAAATAAACTACCTCCCCAATTATATAGTACTTTCCTTATAGAATCCATAACCTTGTCATCAACTATATCAGCAAGTATAAATCCATGTGCACCGAAAGCTCTTGCTACAAGGGCTACATGTGTTGTTATTCTCTTATCTCTATCTGGTCTATGTCCTATTCTAAGAACATATATTCTTTGTCTACTATATCTAGGACTATACATAATCTGTCTACTCCTCATTATAGCCAAGAATACTATATATAGTATCTAACAAACTGTTGATATTAATACCTTTATAGGCGGAAATGGGAACTATATATTCCTTCTTAATTCCAAGTTCTCCGTGCATAAATTCCATGATCTCTTTTATACGACCACTATCTATAAGATCAATTTTGTTTAGCGCATAAACAATAGGTTTTCCATGAACCCCTATATGGCTAAAGATTCCCCTTGTAGAACGTATTTCTGCTCTTATATCATTGAATCTCCTAGATGAATCAATAACATTTATTATTAGATCCGAATACACTACTTCTTCTAATGTTGCGTAAAAGGCTTCTACTATCTCTGGTGGTATATCTCTTATAAATCCAACAGTATCTATCAATATAACCTTATAACCATTATATATTAACGATGATGCCTTAGGAGATAATGTAGTAAATGGTTCGGGTCCAACGGGTTTATACTGTTTGGTCAATCTATTAAATAATGTTGTTTTACCAGCACATGTGTAACCTACAATAGATATATGTGGATATCCTAATTTCTCTCTATTCCTTCTTCTGATCTCTCTGATTTTTCTAAGTTCATTTATCTCCCTACGAATACGAGCCATACGTTTCTTTGCCATTGTATAATGTTTTTCGAAACCATATCGACCACCACCAAGAAATCCATGGAGCTCGCCGAGCTTAGCATATCTTATTGCTTCTTTAATTAATGGAAGCTCATGTCTTAATCTTGCAAGTTCTATCTGTAGTTGAGCTTCTCTACTACCTGCATGAAGAGCGAATATCTTCAATATAAGTTGCATCCGATCAATAATTTCTTTTCTTAACACTCTATACAAGTTTATGAAGTGTCGTGGCTTTAATATATCCATAATAATTATTGTATTTACGTCATTGTTTCCTTTAATTTCTAAAACACGATCGTATGGAATATAACATTTAGGATTAGGCCTCCTAACAAAGAAGAAGTCTATGTCATAGCTATTAGAGTCATAAATGGCTTTAACAAGAGAAAGTTCCTCATCAATGAATCCTTTATATTTACTGGGTATTGCAACTAGTACTTGTTTAGCCATTTCCAGATCCTTATAATGTTATTTTTTACTAGTTTTTATTCTTATAAGATCGCCTATGGTGAAATAATCTTCATCACTTCCATGACTACTATATCCAGTGAATTCGTCAACTATAGGTTCTAACAACTTTATATGCAATACTTTCTCTAACCTGCGAGCTAGCTCTATAGATGGAATAAGCCTGCCGGCTTCTATTCTCTTAATAACATTCTCTTTTTCTCTAACCCTTTCGGCTAAAACACGAGTAGACCATCCCATTCTCTCTCGAGCTTGTTTAATTCTTTTAGCATAATCTGGTACAACTTCGTATTCTTCCATAAGTAAACGCTTGGGAATACTTCTTGATTTTCTCCTAATTTTTCTTCTAAGTATTTGAGTAGAAGTCATTATAGGGGGCTTGTACTCCCTTACTTTGCCTTGTTTAATCAGTCTATTATAGCATCTTGGGCATATCTTGAGCACAGCTCCTTCAATAACTACAGTCTTACACTGTCTTTCATCAAGTACTTCTCTACCACATAATTCACAATAACACGGCATGTCTGTGAATCCACCCTATATCTCTATGGTGTCTATTGGTAAGAACCGTTTTTAGCCTTAATTCTAACCTATATAAATAGATAGGTGACAATAAACTATGAGCAGCAGTGAATCCAAGGATAGATATGAAGCAAGAATGAGTTTAGAAGATTACATCAGGTTTCTAGAAGCAAGAATAAAATATCTTGAAATAGAGAAAGAAAAATTAAACAGCCAAGTAAGATATTACAAAAACGAAATTGAAAAACTCATGTCAGCTCCACTTATTGAGGCAACTCTTTTAGATGTATTACCAGATGGGAGAGCTATTGTTAAAAGCTCTACAGGGCCTATACTCATAGTAAAAATGCTTTCATCAATTGATATGGATAAACTGAGGCCTGGAGCCAGAGTAGCAATAAACCAACGTGGCTCAGCTATTGTGGAGATTTTACCAGATTCGGAAGATCCCTATGTTAAGAGTATGGAGGTTATTGAAAGACCAAATGTTTCATTCGATGATATAGGCGGCCTCAGTGAACAGATTCGAGAATTAAAGGAAGTTGTTGAACTTCCCTTAACGCATCCAGAAATATTTGAGGAAATAGGTATAGAGCCTCCAAAGGGAGTACTTCTCTACGGCCCTCCTGGATGCGGTAAGACATTACTTGCTAAAGCTGTTGCTCGCGAAGCTGGAGCCACCTTTATAAGTATTGTTGGTAGTGAGCTTGTACAGAAATTTATTGGTGAAGGAGCCCGTATTGTCCGTGAAGTATTCCGACTTGCCCGGAAAAAGGCTCCATCAATAGTATTTATTGATGAAATAGATGCCATTGCTGCCCGCCGACTAGATGTAGGCACTAGTGGTGAACGTGAAGTTCAGCGTACACTTATGCAGCTTCTAGCAGAACTAGATGGTTTTAAGCCGCTGGATAAGGTTAAGGTCATTGCTGCTACTAACCGTATAGATATTCTTGATCCAGCCATCCTTAGACCAGGTAGATTTGACAGATTAATAGAAGTGCCTTTACCAGATTATAGAGGTAGAATCGAGATCTTCATGGTTCATACGAGAAAAATGAAGCTAGCAGATGATGTTAATATTGAGGAGCTTGCCCGTATAACTGATGGCGCTACTGGTGCAGAAATCAAGGCTATATGTACTGAGGCAGGCTATAATGCTATAAGAGCAAATCGTAGATTTGTTACCATGGAGGATTTCGTGAAGGCTGTCAAGAAGATTATGTCTAAGAAGACTGTTAGAAAACTTAGCGGTAAGAGTGAGACTAGCTATTTGTTCCAGTAGCTGATGGTTTATGAGGCTATATCGCCCCACCCCTTCTGAACTCCTTGAACTCCGGAGCATCGCTTCCCTTCAGTTTAAAGGGGTGGGGGATCATTTTATTCCCGATAATATTCTAGTACAAAGATCCCCTTCAACATATAGAATTAGAGTTATCTATTTAGACAATAAACCATTAGCCTCGCTCAGAGCTGCTGACTATCGTTTACTTCTTAGGATATACGGTGGTATGAGACTTAGAAAAATTCTTGATTTCCCATTATTAAGGGTTATTGTATCAAATAAATATAGCAACTTCATTGCGGAAGGAGGAAATGTTTTTGCAGCTCATATAGTTTACGCAGATCCCGGAATAAGGCCTTATGATGAAGTTATAGTTGTAAATGAAGATGATGAAATAATTGCTGTAGGAAGAGCCTTATTACCCGGTTATATTATGTCATTTTTTAGTCGTGGAGAAGCGGTTAGAGTTAGAGAAGGGATAAAGGAGTTGGTCTAATTTGAAGAGAATAAATATAATGTTAATAGAGGATCTTGCTCTAGATGAACTTAAGAATTCCATTTTTATAACTGGGTATACAGGCTTTGGTTTGGTAGGATATTTAGCTACAAGACATATTGCTTTTCAACTTAAGATGAGACGAATAGGATTTGTTGAAACAAAATATATGCCAGAATCAACGTTCTATACAAAACATATAGGTATAATTTATCCATTTGAGATCTATTATAAAAATATCAATGGACAGAAATTACTTGTTCTAGTAAATCATAGCATACCTGATACACGTGAAAGAACATATTATGTTAGATCGATAGCTCGGTGGGTTAGAGATGTAGGTATTAAAGAAGCAATATTAGTTGGAGGCCTAGACCCTGCTGTAAGGGAGAGTAAAGAAGAAAGATATAGATGGATACCTATAGGCAATATTAACATCACCTTAGAGGCACCAGTACTTGAAGAAAGACATGTTGTAGGGCCTTTAGCTCTTACAATGATGTATTTACATGCATATAAAATACCCGGAGTAGTGATCTTGCCATATGCGGAACCCTATAGACCAGATCCTAGAGCAACGGCCATAGCAGTTACAGAAATAGCTAAACTCCTAGATATAGAGATTGATGTCTCTCAATTGTATAAGGAGGCTGGTATTATTGAAGAACTTGAAAGTAAGAAGGAGGAGCTCCTAAAAAGAGTTTATGAAACTGAAGTTAGTGGAAAAGGCCATCCTATGTATATGTAACTAGACTCTTAGAACACTAACTTTCACACCTTGCTTCAACAATCTTTCCAATATAGGGCCTGTAAAACACTCACACCACCAACAATCATCGACAGTCACTATTAATATTTCCTTGACACCAGTTTTATTAATTAATTCCTGTATACTACCATACATTTTGTCACAAAAACGTGTATCCAAAGATAAAATATTAGGTTCCTCATGCTGGAAAACAGGATAGATCTCTGTTAATCCCCATGGAATTATTCCCAAAAATGGATTATAGAAAAATATTTCTTCATAACTGAAACTCATATACTTTAATGCTTTTTCCACAAAAGCTTGTTCCTTATAGGGCTTAGAAACTGCAGGTAATAGCAAGATCCTTTCAGATACTTTAACTACATATTTCATTACGTTTTCTCTGAAGAGCTTTAATTTAGGGTTATATATAGAGTCATAATCGTATAATAATAATGCCCTTGGTGAAGCCTTAGAATATGGTGTATGTTTTTCTATGTACCATAAATACTTCTTTATAACTTCAAAAGCGCTTCTTAGACTGGGGTGTTCTTTACTTCTACTTTCTAAATACTCCCAAAGCCTACCTTCCTTAATTGCTTGCTTTACTCTATTGATCTCCTCCATTAACTTGTATATGTTATGTAATGCAAGCAACCTTATCCTATTACCATTACTCATTTCATATAGTTCTTGAGGAGTATATTTTGAACATACTGGGCAGCTACATGGAAAATAACTTAGTTCCTCAACTCTTTTAGTACCTCCACTAACCATGTACCTACCATCTCTGGCGTAGAGTATGTAAGATGCTGAGTCAAATAGATCTGCGCCAAGAGCTACTAAGAATGGGATAATCATTGGATGGCCTACGCCAAATACATGTAAAGGCCTATTTGGCGGTAAGTGAATACGAGCTAAAGCAACTAGTTCAACTAGTCTACTATATTCATATTTCTCAAGCAATACTGTAGGACTGCCTAATGCATGTATGTGATAGGGATATTTCCAAGCTCTTACACTGGAGTATATAACTAGGTCCTTATAGGGAGCCCCCTGTATTGGTAACACCCATAGAGTATCACTATCTTGTATTATAGGTAATGCTTCGACAGCTCTTCTAAAGGTTTCTTCAATAGATTTAAAAGCTTCTTGTTTATCCATGTGACTACCTGTGGGTATATCTAGTATGACTGCAATATCAGAGCCTATATGGCGCTGGTAATCAACTATAGTCTTATTGTCGATCTCTACATCGCCATAAATAAGTACCTGGTATCCACCTGAATCAGTCATTATAATATTATTCCAGTTTAAACTTTGATGAATAGATCTTACCTTGCCCTTATTTCTACGATAAAAGAGATACGCATTTGTTATAAAAGCATTAAATCCATGTTCTCTTAAAAAATCAAGTTCTACCTCCTGTCTACTAGGATCAATAACTGGAAGTAAGTAAGGAGTTTCTAAAACTCCATGGGCTGTCCTTAGTTTAGCTATTCTACCAGCTAGATCTACGTCCTTTATTTCATAGTATTGCAATATATCCAGTCCCTTATCTTTACTCTATACCCAATTCCTTTCTTCTCTTCCTCATATACTCTTCAAATACCTCGTATATGGTCTGCGCCATAGCACCACTGCCTTCGACTCCTTTCTCACTAACTTTAATCCTATAGATCTGTACAGCATTTGCTTCAGGTATAACCTTTACAGAATCTCTTCTAAGATTAAGTCTCTTGATAACGTATTCAGCAAATTCCTTTGGATCAAATAATGGTGTTTCAGCAATCATTAATTCAGATATTCTTTCACCACGAATAATTATTGTTGGATAGGTATTGCCTTGAGCATCTGTAGCAGGGGATAAAACGATATTTAGAGATGGATGGTCAAAACCTGCCAATACGCCATCATAACGACGCCCATCAGTTAGTATAACTGTCACCTTCTTATCAAGCATTGATTGTAAAGCCGATATCAATCTACGTGTAGCATCAGTTATACTCATACCAGCCATACACCTCCATAAACACTAACGGTACTAGAGATATATGGGAGTTACGGATACATGCATGGCAATATTAATAAATATAGTGTCTAGTATTAATGCCTAGACAACATAGGTTAAGCAGGAGGTTGCATGTAATGATTGAATTTGAATGTAAGGTTGGTAATCTCGAGGCATTGAGAGTCCCTGGAATAAATAGATATCATTTATTTTGTAATGAATCAGAGATAGTTGCTGAATTACCGGAACAAGTATATAGATTAAATATAGGCGATATGATCATATTAAGTATATTAACGGATAAAGAAAAGTGTTTAGAGAATGATTTTTGCGGCCAAGGCCATGTAGTTACGTCTACAAAGATCAATGATATGCATAGAATAATACTGTCTATGGGAGGACTATTGATCGTTATTAAGGTAAAGCCCGGATCAGACGTTATTGATAAACTTAAGGTTGTTGAGAAGTACTATATTGGGATAAAAAGATTAACAAAATAATCTCTTTATAACCCATATACTACTTGTAGGGAATGAATTGTATAAAGAAGATAGCCTAATATTTTTCGAGATATATAAGAACAAGGAAGCTGAAGAACAAGCCATTGTAATGGAATTAAGTAATTTACTTAAATTTATCCATACACGTTCAAAGATGAATCGTAAGCTCAAATTTATATCATTATCTTATTCATATGGAGGAAAATATGCTGGATATATAATTATAAAGCCTGTCAAAAACCAAGATGGTTCGTCAAGCTTGTTAGAAAGAGAGGCTGAGGTCATAGAATCCTATGTGTCAACACATTTGGAGAATATATGGATAACAAGGGTGAAGATTAAATGGAATGATATGATACCATTACCAAACATAGGATTTTTTCGAAGAAAAAACAAGATATATTATTTTAACCAATACTTTATCAAAGCAAAGATCTTTTATCCAGTTCAGACAGTAAGTCCCATAGATGATATTATCCCTATAGGAAGAACAATAGATGATAATAAGGTTTTGATCGGTATTCCTCCAGCTAATATACCGCATCATATTTTAGTACTTGGAGCTACAGGAAGCGGTAAGACAACGACAACATCTATATTTATAAAGAATCTATTGAGATCGCATCCAAAGCTATATAAAGTAGTAATTATTGATTGGCATGGAGAGTACAAGAATTTATTAGATGATTATATACACTATAATCCATACTCAAAACCTCTAATAGGATTAACAATAGAGAAAGAATCACTAGATGAAGTTATAGATATAATTGAAGAATCACTAGATCTAACAAGTGCCCAATCATATATACTTTATGAAGTATTGAAGAATACCTTGAAGAATAGTAATGAGTATTTATTAGATCCAAGCGATCTTATAGATAGTATTAAGAATTACTATGAAGAATCTAATTGGCAAAGAGAATCAAAATATGCCCTACTTAGAAAAATCGAGGTTATACTAAGAACTAGTAATAAAGGATGGTTAATAGGAAATAGTAATGATGAGCTTATAAAAATTATTCATACATATACAAAACCATTAATTATCGATGTTAGTAAAATAAGAAACGTTAACACTCGCAAAGTATATACCTTACTATTACTCAAAACTCTTCTTCATCTAAAGCAAACAACCACTATAAAAAATAATATTCTCATAACTATTGAGGAGGCTCAAAACATTTTTCCTAGAGGCTCTAAGCATTCTCTAATAAAAAAGTTTATAGCAGAAGTTAGAAAATTTGGTATAGCTTTATTCGTAGTTACGCAGTCTCCTTCAAGTATTTTAGAAGATGTTATGAAAAATACTGGAACAAAAATAATCCATTCAATAAGATCCTCAATAGATATAGATGTTGTAAGTAAGATTATGAAGCTTCCATATAAATATGAAAAATTATTACCTGTACTTGATCCGGGTGAAGCAATATTCTACAATCCCAGCTACAAGTATCCAGTTATCATAAAGGTTGGAGAAAATATACCTAGTTAAAAAATATCTTACTCTTCCTCTTCTCTCTCTTCAGGACCTTTACCTTTTTCCTCTTCCTTACTAGCCCGTGTAGCAGCAATTATATCATCTATTCTAAGGATCAATGTAGCTACTTCAGTCCCAGCTTTCAAAGCATTAGCTTTAATACTTACAGGCTCTATAACACCTAATTCTTTCATATTAGATATATCGCCAGTAAATACATTAATACCCATCCACTTACCATACTCGGTTTCATGTGCTGCTCGTAATTTCATGATTATTTCTACAGGATCTAAACCAGCATTCTCAGCTAAAGCCATAGCTAATCCTTCAAGAGCACGAGCAAATGCTTCAATAGCTAACTGTTCCTTACCGCCAACAGTTCTAGCAGTTCTCTTAAGATGCCTGGCTAACTCTATTTCAACAGCGCCTCCACCAGCAACGATCTTGCTGTCCTTGATGGCATCAGCTGTAGCAGCAAGAGCATCTCTAAGAGCTCTCTCTGCTTCATCTACCAATCTCTCAAGGCCCCCACGTACTAGAATACTTACTGCCTTGGGGTTCTTACAACCCTGTATAAATACCATCTTATCTTCTCCAACCTTTTTCTCCTCAACAAGTTCTGCCTCACCAAGATCTTCAGGCTTTAGATCGTCAATATTACTGATGATCTTTCCTCCTGTTGCTCTTTCTAGTTTCTCCATGTCACTTCTCTTTACACGTCTTACTGCTAAGATACCCTTCTTAGCAAGGAAGTGCTGAGCAACCTCATCAATACCCTTCTGACAAATAACAACATTAGCGCCAACATCGGCCATCTTATTAACCATCTTCTTAAGGATCTCCTCTTCCTCCTCTAGGAATGCCCTCATTTGACTTGGATCAGTTATTCTGATCTCTGCATCGATTTCTGGCTTCTCAACCTCTAGTGGTGTATCTAATAGAGCGATTTTTGCATTCTCTATCCTCCTAGGCATTCCCGGATGAACTACTTCCTTATCAAGAACTACTCCATAGACTAACTGTGTATCTAATAGACTTCCACCATGCTTCTTAATGATCTGTATGTTATCTAGATCAATATAGTACTTATCACCACGCTTCTCAGCTATTTGTCTAACAGCCTTAACAGCTATTTCTGCAAAATACTCTCTAACACCATGGACAGCCTTACTTGTTAATGATGTTGTTGCAACTTTTCTAAGTATCTCTTCATCATTAACATCTATCGGCTCAGCGATCTCATAGAGTTTCTTAATAGATTCTTCTAAAGCCTTCCTAAAACCACTAACTATTAGAGTTGGATGAATGTTCTTGTCAAGTAATTCTTCGGCAAATCTTAGTAGTTCACCAGCAAATATGACTGCTGTCTTAGTGCCATCGCCAACTTCTTCATCCTGTCCTTTGGCAATCTGTACAAGCATTTTAGCAGCTGGATGTTGTACATCCATTTTATCTAGAATAGTTGCGCCATCATTAGTGATCGTTACATCACCAAGTGTGTCGACAAGCATCTTATCCATTCCTTTAGGACCATAAGTCGTTCTTAGAGTTTCTGCTACTGCCCTTACAGCCATAATATTTGTTCTAAGTGCATCTCTACCAGCTGTTCTCTGAGTACCTTCTTTTAATATAAGTACAGGTACACCCATAGGCTCAGTAGTCACTTCCATCACCCTCCATGATAAGTATTGATGATTCCATCTAATCAAATACCATGAGAGAGGTTCTATATAAACTCTACCCTCATGATCAGTTAATGCAATACTAGTACAAGAGATCAGGGTCTAATGGAAGTATGTAAAGTTTTATAAATATCTATTACGATTCCACGTATATAGCTGTCTAGTACTCTACACTATCTGTATAAAGCTTTAGAGGGATATAGTATGGGCAAAGTTAGAATAAGATTGGTTAAAAGAACTGCTAGAGAATTACTAGAAAAGTACCCCGATCTATTTACGACAGACTTTGAACATAATAAAGAAGTTGTAAAAAGACTCATAAATACTAAGTCTAAGAGAATAAGGAATAGAATAGCAGGTTATATAACTCATTTAGTAAAGTTAAGAAAGAAAAGAGAACTTCTATCAGTTTCAAAGATCTAACTTCTAGTTCAGTATTTTATGAACAATTATACATATTATACATTAAGAAATTCATTTAAAGATATAATCTACTCTTTAAAATAGGGAATAGGAAAATGAATAATTTGCACGATGTAGTACCAGAAATATTAATTCTTAAACCCTACTCATATAAGTTTAGATTTCATGAAAATGAAGTTTATGGATATGTCTTTATATGTGATTTTAGTAGTGAAATTGCCTCTATTCTTGAAAAACTTTCTAAAGTTATGAATAGGTATAATGACTCAATAATAGCATTATCACCTATGCATATCGTTCCATCAATAAGGGTCTTAGCATTGGCAACACTCTATACTTACGACATATACATTAAACAAAAGAGAAAGATACGAAATAGAGCTCTACTCTTACTATCAATTATTTTCGCCAAAAGACAACTTATTGATACAATCAGTATTATAAATAAGTATATTGATAAAAAATCTAAACTCATTATAATAGGCTATAGGGAATACATAAAGGATCTACTAAATGATTTAAGGGATATCCTTATTTATTGTAGAAATTGTCAAGATAATGACTGGGAATTAAGTATTCGATTTAGAGAAGTTTACGGCCTAGAACCTTTCACTAACCAGGAAGTTAATGAAAAAATCGTAATCACTAAAATCACTAGACATTACTTGTCTCTTTTATAGGAACCTATTATTACCTTACCATTCCTCCTCTTCCCACCATTCCTCTTCTTCAAGTTCTTCTTCCAGCTCTAGCTCCTCTTCTTCCCACCATTCTTCTTCATAGAACAGCATTTCCCTTTCACCTAGGGAGTTCTTTTATCATTTTCTAGATAACCCTTACATATGATTAGATTAAAAACATTTCCACTATAGAAAAGTCATGTATGTAACTAGTTTATTGATAGAAAGGTTATATAGGGGGTCTATACCTAAACTAAAAAAGATTCAAAGCATGATAAAAATGGTGTAGATTAAATGGTAAAATTCTGTCCCAAATGCGGGGGCTTAATGGTACCAACAAAAACTGGTAAAAAAATATATCTACAATGTAGTAAGTGCGGCTACAAAATTGAAATGGATAAATCTGCTAGAGAAAAGTACAAGATATCATATGAGGTTGAGGAGGAAAAAAGAGTAGTTACTGCAAAAGCTACAAAAGGTGTTAGAAGAGCATTGACACCGGAAGAAAGAGAAATGCTGCAAGAATATTATGAAGTATTCCTAGAATCATTCGAAGCCGAAGAAGGTGGAGCTGAGTAATATCGTTTCCCTACTTATTTCTCTCAGATAATACCAGGTCTTCATCCAAGAAGTTTTCTTGTCCGTGCCGTCACCACTCATCATCTATTTCAATTTATATTAGATTTTTACTAAGCTATATAAGTTGGGTATATCCATTTCATATATCTAAATATTGATATACCTGGAATCTTAGGGGATCAATTTGGCAAGAATAGCAGTAATTGATAGAGAGTATTGTAAGCCTAGTAAGTGTAATTTAGAGTGCATAAGATTTTGCCCAATTAATAGAAGAGGTGTTAGGAAAGTTATAGAGCTTTCTCCAGATGGTAAAGTAGCTGTTATATATGAGGACATATGTATTGGCTGCGGAATTTGTATAAAGAAGTGTCCATTTAAAGCAATATCTATTGTTAATATCCCAGAGGAACTTGAAAAAACTGTTGTTCATAGATATGGAGAAAATATGTTTAAACTTTACAATTTGCCTATGCTTAAAAAAGGTAGAATATTAGGCATTATAGGTAGGAATGGCAGTGGTAAGACTACATCGATAAAGATCTTGAGTGGGCTACTAAGACCTAATCTTGGTAGATATAATAAACCTCCTGAATGGGATGAAATTATTAGAAGATTTCGCGGAACCGAATTACAGAATTACCTAAAGAGCCTGGCAAACGGTAAACTCAGAGCTGTTATTAAGATCCAGTATGTAGAACTTGCTAAACGAGCACTAAAGGGTACAGTAAAAGATCTGCTTAAAAAAGCTGATGAACGAGGAATATACAGAGATGTTATAGACTACATGGGTTTAAAAGAAGTCATGTATAGAAATATCAGGCATCTTAGTGGGGGCGAACTACAGAAATTTCTTATATCGGCTGTACTTGTAAAAGATGCTGAAGCATATTTCTTTGATGAGCCATGTAGTTATCTAGATGTTAGAGAAAGAATGAGAATAGCTAAAGCCATTCATGAATTTATTAATGTAGACAACAAATATGTAGCTGTAATAGAGCATGATCTAACAATTCTAGACTATATATCAGATAGTGTGGTTATAATTTATGGTGAGCCTGGAGTATATGGTATAGTCTCTAAACCTTATGGTGTTAGAGCAGGCATAAATCATTATCTACAGGGATACCTGCCCGCAGAAAATATGAGGATTAGGAAGGAAGCTATAAGATTCCGGATACTTGTGACTGAACGAGTATTACCAACAACAGATTATCCGATAGTTCAGTGGAGCAGTATGATGAAAAGCTATACTAGTGGATTTAAATTAATTGTTGAAGCTGGAGAAGCCTATCCAGGAGAAATTATAGGAATTCTTGGACCTAATGGTATCGGGAAAACCACCTTCATTAAATTATTAGGTGGAGAACTAAAGCCCGATACTGGAGAAGTACTGATTGGTATTGAAAAGATAAGCTATAAACCTCAAGAAATATCTCCTAGAATTTTTAACGGAGATACAGTAGCTGCAAATCTTAGACTAGCCGATGCTGATGTTCTAAACCCTGCTTCATGGATCTATGCTGAATTAATTAGGAAGCTTGGACTACATAAAATGCTTGATCGCTATGTAGAAGATCTTAGTGGGGGCGAACTACAGAAATTAGCGATAGCAGTATCATTGTCAAGGAAGGCACAGCTTTACCTACTTGATGAGCCATCAGCATATCTTGATGTTGAAGAGAGATTGAGTATAGCAAGGGTTATTAGACGCATTATCGAAGAGAAACGAGCTACAGCCTTTATTGTAGAACACGATCTTATGCTTCAAAACTTTGCCGCAGACAAGATCATGGTATTTTCTGGCGAACCAGGTGTATCTGGAAAAGCATCGAAACCAGTTGATCTAAGAACAGGTTTTAATACACTATTAAAAGAACTAGATATAACCTTTAGACGGGATCCTATTACTGGTAGACCTCGTGTCAATAAGCCAGGGTCGTACCTTGATCGATACCAAAAAAGTCGAGGAGAATATTATATGCTTGAAGAAACTTATGAAAGACGCGGTGAACCCTAATTTTTAAACATATATTTAAAAAATCAAAGTATATTCTCCAAGATATTATATAGATGTTTAAAATAACATTTTTAACCCCTACTAGATATAGATACAAAATGAAATCATTAATTCATATATGGTGAACTGTGTATGGCTAAGAAAACAACTCTTTCAATAATTAAAGCAGATGTTGGATCCATTGCTGGACATCATATGCCTCATCCAGATCAGTTAGCTGTATGTACAAAGATACTTGCTGAAGCTAAAAGGAAAGGTGTCATAATAGATTTCTACGTAACACATGTTGGAGACGATATACAATTAATTATGACACATGATAAGGGCGTTGATCACCCAGATATTCATGGACTTGCATGGCAGGCTTTTCAAGAAGCAGCGAAGATTGCTAGAGAACTAGGATTATATGCTGCTGGCCAAGATCTTTTAAGTGAAGCTTTTTCAGGTAATGTACGTGGCATGGGCCCTGGTGTTGCCGAGATAGAGTTTGAGGAAAGACCCAGTGAGCCAGTAATAACATTTCATGCCGATAAGACTGAGCCTGGAGCATTCAATCTCCCACTATTCAGAGTATTTGCTGATCCATTTAATACCGCAGGATTAGTAATCGATCCTAAGATGCATGATGGATTCATATTCGAGGTCTATGACGTATTTGAGGGCAAGAGTGTTAAATTAAATGCTCCAGAAGAGATGTATGATATACTCGCACTTATCGGCACTCCAGGTAGATATGTTATAAAGGCTGTTTATAGGAAAAGGGATGGCTTACAGGCAGCTGTAGTAAGTACTGAAAGACTAAATCTTATAGCTGGTAGATACGTTGGTAAAGACGATCCAGTAGCCATTGTACGTGCACAACATGGATTACCAGCAGTTGGTGAAGTACTAGAGGCATTTGCCTTCCCACACCTAGTAGCTGGCTGGATGAGGGGCAGTCACCACGGACCACTCATGCCTGTATCTCAGAGATACGCTCGTGTAACAAGATTTGATGGTCCTCCAAGAATAATAGCGCTTGGATGGCAGATCAAGAATGGCAAGCTTGTTGGCCCTGCAGATCTGTTTGATGATGTAGCATTTGATGAGACTAGAAGACTAGCACAATTAGTGGCAGAATATATGAGGAGGCATGGGCCATTCATGCCTCACCGTCTAGGTCCTGAGGAGATGGAATATACTACGTTACCAGCTGTTCTCGAAAAACTTAAGGATAGATTTGTAAAAGTTGCTGCAGCACCTAAGGGTATCCATAAGCATCCAAGTGAAATGTTAAGTACAACCAGAGAATCGAGCGAGTAAATGAGTTTTTCTCTAAACTAAAACTATTTTTCCCATATAAATAATATATTATTAGAAAGGTGGTTTATTGTGACTCTAAAACCTATGGTTGCTGTAAATTTTAAGGCATATTATCCATATAGTTTCGGTGAATATGCATTAAGACTTGCTAAATCAGCTAGAAAAGTGTGGGAAGAGACTGGTGTAAGAATAATACTTGCACCACCATATACTGAGATAAGGAGGATCGTTGAAGTTGTTGAAGGCACAGAAATAGAGGTTTATGGACAACACGCTGATCCCGTAGAACCAGGTGCTAGAACAGGCTATATTCCATTAGAAGCTCTTGTTGAAGCCGGTGCACATGGAGTTATACTAAATCATAGTGAACATAGGCTTAAATTAGCTGATATAAACTGGCTTATTAAGAGAGCACAAAAACTTGGTTTAAAAACCCTTGTATGTGCAGATGTACCTGAGACTGGTGCAGCAGTAGCTGTCCTAGGTCCTGACATGGTTGCTGTTGAACCCCCGGAACTTATAGGTACAGGAATCCCAGTTTCTAAGGCTAAGCCTGAGGTAATCACTGGATCCGTGGAACTAATAAGGCATGTAAATAAGAATGTACTTATACTTACTGGAGCAGGTATTAGCAGTGGTGATGATGTGTATGCAGCAATTAAACTTGGTACTATAGGTGTACTTGTAGCATCAGCTATAGTAAAGGCTAAGAAACCATATGATGTGATAAGGGATATGGCCTTAAAGGCTCTTGATGCAATAAAATAAAATCTTCTAATTAATGCATAGGAATATCTTTTTCTTAAACTTAAAATAAATAGAGCCGCCGGCGGGATTTGAACCCGCGACCACCGGCTTTCTCGACTTCGGAACATTCTAGAGCCGTTACGAGGCCGGCGCTCTACCCGGCTGAGCTACGGCGGCATTTCTAGATATCTAGATTACTTCTACTATCTTTATAACGTTTAGCAATGCTTCTCTAGGCCCGTATGTTAGTAGGATTATATCTCCATAAGATATCTCATGTTCTGTAAATAATTTTTTATATAGCATATCTATGCCCTCTTCATAATCTAGTGTTTTATCTGTTTCTATGTAACATGGTTTTACACCATAGTTTAGAGATAGTTTTCTAATAATTACCTTATTACTTGAACCAGCATATACTTGTACGTGGGGCCTATACTTAGATATTCTTGAAGGCATGAGCCCTGTCTTTGTATATACGAGGATCTTTGAGCCTATGCTTTCAGCTAATAATACTAAGCCCTTTGCATATTTTTCTCTAGGATTTAATGGTTCTATCCTACGCGTTATAGGCTCTCTTCCTTCTTCAAAGAACCATTTTTCAGCTTCTCTCAATATTTTCTTTAACCATTTAACAGATTCTACTGGATATTTTCCTATTGCAGTCTCATTTGTTAGCAATATAGCATCTACACTATCAAATACAGCGTTCATTATGTCAACAACTTCACTACGAGTAGGCTGCGGACTGTTAACCATAGATTCTAAAAGCTGTGTTGCTATAAGGACTGGTTTACCATACTTTATTGATTCATTAACAATTATTTTTTGAAGTCTAGGTATTTCTTCAAGACTATAGTGCATACCAAGATCTCCTCTGGCTACAATGACAGCATCTGCCTCACTAACTATTGATTTTAAATTTTTAATTGCATTCTTAGTCTCGATCTTAGCTATAACACCAATGCCGTCTCTACCTAATCTAGACAATAAATCTCTAAGCATTACTATATCTCTTGATACACTTACATAACTTAGTGCTAAGTAAGTAAACTCTCTTGAGACAGCATATTTAACAGCTTCTATATCACTTGTTGTAAGAGTGGGTAAACCTATCTCTTTTCCAGACACAATTAGTGTTTTCCGTGGATGGACAATTGCATCATTTAACGCTATAAGCTTAGCATGATCTATATATACTTCCTCAACTCTAAGCCTAACTCTTCCATCATCAAGTAGTATAATGTCTCCTATCTCTAGAAACTCAAATAATCTACTATAATTAACTGGAACAACTCTGTCTTCGCCGAAATACTTGTTTTCAGAAAAGTATTTTAGAATAACAATATCGCCCTTAGATACCTTGAATGACTTAAAATCACCTATTCTAAGCTGAGGCCCTCTTAAATCACCTATAATTGCAGGGTATACATTGAGCTCGCTAGAGACCTTATTTATGATGTTTAAGTATTTATCCCATGTACTAGGATCGCCATGGCTAAAGTTTATTCTAAACCCTGAAACCCCTTCTCTTAAAAAAGACTTAACTACATTATAATTGCTCGATGCAGGGCCTATGGTAACTATTATTTTTGTTCTAAGCATTCTCCATCTACTCTTTCTCAGGTTTCCCTATCTCTTCATATTCCTTAATGAATTCTTCAACAGATTTAGGTTTTGGTGTAGTTACTATGAGGTATCCTATATATCCAATTATACAAGCTATGATAAACATTATTACTAATATGGTATATTTTATGAGTAATTCACTTAATTTAATGCCATAAACTATTCTATTAGGATCAATAATTAATCCATAGGCATACAGAACTATAATTAATATAGCAATTATAATTAATAATGCACCAAAAATTTTTGAAGCCAATACATGCACCACACTATATTAGATCAATTATATCTTTAACCTTAACCCCAACTTTAATACCTATCTCTTTAGCTCTTGAAGTAGCGTTAGAAACTTCTTTCTCAAGCATTTCCTCAACACTACTAACTCCAGATACTCGAGCAACAACTAGGTCAAGTTTCTCAACAACATCAAGATTAATATATCCACACATAATAAATCCTCTTTTACCTCTAATCAGTATCAATGGAGGGGCGTTAGGTAACTCGATCTCGTATCCAATAACTCCATCCTTAATATTCTTAACCCTTAAAATAGTATTAACTTTTTCAATATCCATAATAATCCCCCATTTAAATCATGAATAAATAGAATCAAAAATATTTTACTCAAACATACCAGCCTTAAGAAATAATCTTCCTCTGACAAAGTATTAACTAGAAAGAAATAGCTAAGAAATTGTTAAAACACGAGATAGTGGCAAAAACTATGGTGTATATAAATATGGAATTAACGCTCATGGCAAAGCATAACCCACTGTAATTGAAACTATTTTATACTTATCAATCTTAGCTAGCCATAAAGAGGCTCCGACAATTATACATAAAACTAGTGAAAGAAGATAATGCTGAGCTAAAGACAGTTCAAGACCGGCAAGGAAAGAAGCCGTAGCAAAACATAGTAGATTGATTGTTCCAAAATAGCGCTACAAAGAACCATGAAGCAGCATAAACAAGCCTATGAATTCTCTCAGAAACAACAACCTTATTCATTCTATACCTACCATGTATAATTTTATCTAGACTCACATAAAATTTCTAAATATCTTATAGAATAGGGCTAAAAAATACAACACCATTGAGTATAAAACATAATGTAGACTACTTATAATAGTTATACGTTATTAGGTTTAATGATTATTTAAGCCATGCTTTTTCACCTATTATTTCTGGGTAATCACTGTAGAGAGCTAGAACAACTATACTTGTTGTCTCAGTATTCATATCATGACCATTTCCTTTCAGAACAACTATTTCCCCATTTACTGTCTCATAGCTAGTATATATACCGCCATAAACAGTATCTTGTGCCATAGCTATGATCTCTAAACATTTATCAAGAATATATCTATAATTCTTAACAACGTCGGAGCCAGCATAGTATAAGGCTCTGTACAAGTAAACGAATAAAGCACACTTATAAACTGCATAGACTTTCTTTCTAAAGTCATTGCAAGTAGCATTAACTGCTATATCATAGAATCCATATCCATCCCACATACTAGTGAGGTTGAGGAAAGCCTCTTCAGCCTCAGACATGGAACCATGTAGTAGATAATCAAGTGCACGGTAGACAAGTAGATCAGCATATTTATACCAGTCTAACATAGGACGAGAATAATCATAGACTTCTTTATAAATAGTTAAGTTAAAACCTAGCCTTTTTGAGTAAACAATACCATAGCTAATATTAGCCCTAGCATAAAACATATCAGGTATATCTCTTCCAAGAAGAATATCTATTTTCCCATTCCACCCACCATTATACTTGTTATTCAGTGTTGTAAGTACATTCTTGGCTAATGGAGAATTTAGTACAGCTAAAGCCCTAGCAGCTAAAACATTATCATTAGCTATCCAAACCCTATGGCTATCATCAGTAGTATTATAAACAGAGGCTCTTAGCAAACCAGCTTCCTCAATATACTGGCTTTCAAGGAACTTTCTTAGAAGATCCTTATCAGGTAATGGCCCTATTATCAATATTTCAAGACTAGTATTATGTATATTTTGTATTGTTATAGCTAATGACGCAATCACTATAACTAGTATAATCACCAACGGCTTCCATGTCAACCAAGACACCTTTATTTATAATTATACAATTATGAAAAATATTAATTAAATTTAAAAATCTTTTAGCCAATGGTAATGATAGGCTACATGGATACCTTTCTCAAAATTACATAATACTATTAGATAGCCAAAACATAACTTGTATCATTAATACAGTTTTCTTAATGAGGAACTTTTATGTTAGAAATATGAAAATTAGTTTGTATCTGTAAAAATACTTGTGTAGCCAGAATACCTAATGGTATATCTTCCATAGATAATAACCATACTATATGATATAGCCAAGATCATTATAACTAGTACTAGGCCTAGCCTCATATTCTTCACCAAGAAGAGAATATGCATTTATAACTTATCGTGTAAACAGCTCAAAAAAGCTCAAGAAAGCTAGATTGTGAAGAAATGAATTATTGATAACATGAACACGTATGGTACTGTACTGCTTGCTAATACAGTCCCTATAATTGCTAAAGCTATTTTATATTTTTCAATTTTAGCCAGTCTAAGAACTACATATACGATAGTAGCAGAAAATAACGAACCATAGATAAACGCTCCATACCAAGAAAACAAAGTGAATGGCAACAGGATAAAGGGAATAAATACCAGAATAATAAAAGGTATAATCCAGATAAAGCAGCCAAAGAATAATCCTATGAGAAACCACCATGTACCATAAACAATCTTATCAATTCTCTCAGAAACAACAACTTCGGTCATTCCCTATCTACCATGTATTGATTTGCAAGGATAGAGAAAAAATTTGTTTTATTTAATCCCTATGTCTTTATAGAGACTAGTAAGTTACTGTTACTGTGTATGTTATATAGCCGTTATCGTATAGGTCTATCAGTGCTACTCCATCCCAGTTTTCAGCAAATGCTTCGAAATGGACTATTATAGTGTATACTCCTGGATCTACCAAGTTTAAGGTTAATGTAACATTTGTTTTCCCATGTCCGTTTCCAGAGCCTGGGCTCGTCAAAGTATAGAATATATTTTGTCACACTCCATCTTTTATCTCCACGTATTGCCTTAACTATAAGCCCTGCTTCCCAGAGCAATATTTTGAATTAAATTCTATTGAAACTAAAATTGAAAAATCCATGGTAATAGTCTCTAGAACATTTGGATCAAGGAGCTTACTGAGCATGTGGTAATTATCAACATTAATTGTGCATGTGATACTAGTATAATGGTATTTGTAGTATAAAGCTTGTAATGACTATTAACAAGGCTCTTATATTCGCAATCTCACCTAAGAGAAGCTAGAGAAGTGATCAAAAGTTTTAGACATAAAGCTGAAGGAGGTTATAATAGGATTAAAGGAGCTTAAGAGAGCTAGATTATAGACCAGGAGATATAGCTGCTGCACCAATCAATGCTGTTAAAATACTAGTTAGATACGCTGTTATTGAAGAAGTAGCTATCATTCCGAGAACGAGATATATTGATTCCTTCTTTATTTTCCATAGTATAGCTCCAAGTAAAGGATATATCCATGCCGATACTATAACTGCTAAGAAGCCAAAAACAATAACATCGAATAAGTCTCCTATCAGAACAAACCTATATAGGAAAACTAGAGGCGAAAAGATCCATCCCGCAAGACCATAGGGGATCCCTACAAATAAGCCTATAACGAACCATATGAGTCTATCTAGCTCATATATGTGTCTCCTCACCTCAATAATCTTAGTACAAGTCTAAAAGCTGTTCCTGAGACTTCTAGCATACCCGTCATATCAAGACATAATAAATATATTCATTACGTCTTTATCTCAAAACTCTTCATTAAGCTTATGAAATATGATAATAATTTTACTACTAAGATCTAGACAATAAGCCAGCGTATGAGTTTCAGATGAGGAATGACTATAGAAAGCCTATTTCGGAACTACATAGATAAATAACATAGTTAGCAATTGAGAAGAGGCGGCCCGATCCCAGCTTGAGGCGGCTGCGAGGCCTCTCGGACCTCACGGCCAGCCCCAACGTGGCCGGCTTAACTTCCGGGTTCGATATGAGCCCGGGTGTTGCCCGGCCACTATGGCCGGGTCGGGCCGCCAGTTATTATTGGGTGTTTTTGGGTGTTTTTAAGTTTTTCTTATTTCTCGGGGATTTCTACATCATATATTGCTGTTACTTTTAGTGGTGAATTACATTTTTTACATTGTCCTTTTATTAAGCCTATGAAGTCTCCTGGTTCATAATTTGTCTCTATGGTTTCTCTGCATGCTGTACATTTTAGTAGTGTTCGTGTTACTGTTTTAGGTTCTCTGGGCTTCCTTCTAGTCTCTAATAGTAGTTGTATGAAGAGTATTGTTACAGTAAGCAATACTATAATTACTATGAGGTTATAGTCTATACCATTCATTGTGCAACACCTATTGAATTACCTATTCCCGCAACTATAACAGTCGAGTTTTCACTCGTATGTTCTTCTATTAGTTTCTCTACATATTCTACAGCTCTCTCAACAGCATCAAAGATCTCCTTCCTCATAGTATGCAATGCCTCTTTTAAACCCATCTTTATAGCTATGGCTCTCAAAGGTATATTGTATTTCGAGGCCGCTCTCTCAATAGCAATCTTTTCAGGACCAGGATCACCTATAGCTGCACCAACACCCTCTGCAATTTCACCATTCTCTTCACCTTCAAGCTTTAATGCTGCATCAACAGTTATTATCAAATCAATGTTTCCATTAAGCTCTTCAACAAGTCTAGCCAATACCCTACCAGGCTTACCAACATTAGAGCCGGGTCCTTCAGCTTTAATTACATATATTCTCCTATTCATATGCCTAACTTCAGCTACAAGTGTATCATCTATAAGCCTCTTTGAAACAACCTTACCCTTCTCCATAATCCGATACGCAACAAGAGCACCGGCAGAATCACCGACGGGTCTGCCAGTCATAAATGAATCTAATGCCTTATGATATGTTTCAACCATTCTCATGATCTCAGGCATCATGAATTCAAGTTGCATAATGAGTATCCAATTATTATGTTTTTCTCCAAGCAATAGATAGTGCCTAATAACTTTGTATACGAAGTTTAATGCACCAATAATCTCTAATGATGATTCTAAAAGACTCCTCTCATACTTACCAGTACCAGGTAAGACACGGGCTAATGAGTCTTTATAGACTTTTTCACGAGTAGTGAGTAAATGGTCTAGTCTACGTATAATATCGGTAGGCTCTATATCAACGGGACTTATGATAAAGAAGTCCAGGTATCTCATAATTATAGGATCGGGCTCACGAATACCTAGTTTCTTCATAGCTGTTGCAACACGTTTTCTACCATCATCAACATAGGACTTTATTATGTTAAGCTTATTCCTTATATCATAAGACCATATTTTCATCTGTACACGTTGATTAACACCTGTAAATATAAGTATAAAGAATATAATAAATATTAATTGGCCAATATAGTCTGTCCAATCAGCCATTACAGTTCAACCCATTCTGTACCATTCACTTCATACTTCGCTAGAAAAATACCTACTTAGAGGCTAAAATATTGTACTGTAACAATACAATAAATGATCTAGAGAGAGCATGATTTATTTTAAATTATTTCATCGAGTTGTCACAATAATGTCTTTGCCAGTAATTAGTATAGTGTGTTCAAACTGGCTAACAAGACCATTTGCTCTCTCAACAAGAATAGGGTATACATGTAGAATTTTCTTTTTAATCAAACTTTTCAGTATATTTCTCACACCTTCAATAGATCTAGAATAACTAATAAGCCATCGTTCACAGAATGGAAGCATCCTCCTGGTTTTCCAAATGCCATCAATAACTCTCTTCTCAATACCGGAAAGTCTTCCTCGAACTTTTTTTAGAGAGAATATGGTAGCGATGTTTCCTTCTTTAACCATTCCAACACCTGTTGTTGCAAATGGTTCTATTGCATAAGCACCTTCCTGAAATTTCCATCTAACAAACCTGTCGTAGTAATTAGGTACAGTATAACCAGAATGTATTATGTATTGATCCATGCTATGTCCTGTTAAGTTCTTTATTGGTTTATAGCCAAAGGATTTTATTGTTTCTTCAATAATTTTACCAATCTCATTAGCTCTTATACCAGGCTTAATAATCTCAAGTGCTTTCTCCAACGCAGTTCTACTAGCTTCAAGAAGGGGTTCATAAGCTGGATTAAATGATATTGTTGCAGCTGTATCAGCGATATAGCCATTAACATGTACACCTATATCGATTTTAAGTACATCATTATCAGACAATATTTGTTTGTCATCGAGTACTGGAGTATAATGAGCTGCTATATGGTTAACCGATAAATTTACTGGAAAAGCGGGCTCTCCTCCAAGTTCTTTAATTCTATTCTCAATAAAAATGGCTAGATCAAGTAATTTTATGCCAGGTTTAGCTTTAGATAAAGCCTCTTCTCTAACTCGTTTAGCTATTTCCCCAGCTTTTAAATACATCTTAACAATATCCTCATCAATCATTGCCTTAGACCCTCCAAAATTGTTAATCGGAAAGTGAACTAGCTATTAGTTAAATATTATAAGCTATACCTTTATAATAACTTCTAGTAAGAGTTATGGGGGTACTGTAAATGACTGTTATAAGATATTTAGGACATGCAGCTTTTGTATTAAGGCTTAGGGGACTAGATGGCGTGATGAAAACCATATTGATTGATCCATGGCTTACAAATCCATTGTCGCCAATAGATCTTAATAATTATATTGGAAAGGTAGAAAAAATAGACTATATTATTGTTACTCATGATCATGGAGATCATTTAGGGGAAACTGTACCTATTGCTAAGAAGACGGGGGCAACAGTTATAACAATATATGATTTAGCTGTTGAACTAGAAAAGAAGGGACTACGTGTTGTCGGTGCTAATGTTGGAGGTAGAGTTAAAGTCAATGATTTATTTGTTGTATTAACTCCTGCGATCCATAGCTCAGAACATGGTAATCCTATTGGAGTAGTTATAGGAGGAACTGATGTAAAAGTATATCATGCAGGAGATACTGGTCTATTCGCAGAAATGCAATTTATACATGAACTATATGGTCCAGACATAGCATTATTACCTATAGGTGGTCATTTCACAATGGGAATAGAAGAAGCTGTAAAAGCTGTTGAACTCTTAAATCCAAAGATAGCAATACCCATGCACTACAATACCTTCCCACCAATAAGAGCTGATCCGGCACGGTTCAAAGAGCTTGTAGAGAAAAAGACAAGTACGAAAGTAGTAATACTAAAACCAGGTGAAAAACTAGAATATCCGTAGAGAAGCCCCCGGGGAAGCAGCCCCGCTCCCACTAGAGAGAGCCCGTGGTAGGTGAGCCGATCAAGAAGGGCTTCAATGACCACGGGTGTTAGTAGTGGGGGACAGCCCCAGAGGGGGTTCCTAGTAAAAATATTTGTTTTTTAACATATCTATGGAAATCCTTAAATGTGATCATTCTTGTTTTCTAGATACTAGTTAATACATGGATGGTGTATTGTATTGGATGTAGAGGAAAGGCTTAGGCTAATAACTAGGAATACTGCTGAAATAATTACTGTTAAGGAGCTCAAGGAGCTTCTAGAAACCAAGGAGCATCCTAAGGCATATCTTGGTTTTGAACCTAGTGGTTTAGTTCATATTGGATGGCTTATATGGATTGGTAAAGTTAGAGATTTCCTTGATGCTGGTATTGAAATGTATATTCTTGAAGCTACATGGCACGCATATATTAATGATAAGCTTGGAGGAGACCTAGAACTTATAAGATACTCTGCAAGACTTGTCCAAAAGGTTATGGAAGGTTGTGGAATAGATACTAGTAGGATAAAATTTATCGATGCAGAAGAGCTAGCTAGCGATAAGAGGTATTGGGAAATTCTCATTCGGACTAGTAAGAATGTTACATTAGCTCGTGTTAAGAGAGCATTAACTATTATGGGTAGGAAAGAGAGTGAAGCAGAAGCTGATTTCTCAAAGCTTATTTACCCGTTGATGCAAGTATCTGATATATTTTACCTAGATCTAGACATCGCCCTTGGAGGCACTGATCAAAGGAAAGCACATATGTTGCAGAGAGATATTGCTGAAAAACAAGATTGGAAGAAAGTAGTGGCTATACATACACCATTACTTGTAGGACTTAAAGGTCCTGGTAAAAGAATGGATGTAACTAGTATTGAAAAAGATGAATTACTAGCCGATATTAAAATGAGTAAGAGTAAACCTGAAACAGCTATATTTGTACACGATTCCCCCGAGGAAATTAGAATAAAGATAAAAAAGGCCTATTGCCCACCTAAAGAGATAGAGGTCAATCCGATCGTACAGATCAATAAACTTCTATTGTTTACTGGGAAAAAATTCACATTACATATCGATAGACCAGCTAAGTACGGCGGTCCCATCGATGTATATAGTTTTGATGAGTTAGCTAAGTTATATAGTGAAGGCAAGATACACCCTCTCGATCTAAAGAATGCCACTGCGGAAGCCTTGATAGAATTTCTAAAGCCTATCAGGGAGAAATTATTCAGCGACAAGGAGGCAAGGAAGTTCTTAAATATACTATTAAAGGCAAAGATCACTAGATAACTCCTTCAAAACAATTTATCTGTCTATCGTAGAATATGTATAAAAAGTAGAACAAAGTATAGTAGTTTTTACTAGATAAAGACTTTACCTCAAATATGGGGGAGGGCATAGTAGGAATAACCATGGATAATACCACCATAATACTCATTACGATCTAATAATTAATTACATAGGTGATTAAGATATGCCAAAATATTTGATTAAGGCAAAAATCCATGTTGATGGTATAGTTGAAAAACCGGATGTTATAGGAGCAATATTTGGTCAAACAGAGGGTTTGCTAGGAGATCAATTTGATCTTAGAAAGCTTCAAGATAAGGGAAGAATAGGACGTATTCATGTAGACTTAAAAGTACATGGTAACAAGTCCGTCGGAGAAGTGATAATACCCAGCAATCTTGATCGCGTTGAAACAGCACTTGTTGCCGCAATGATTGAAGTCGTTGATAAAGTCGGACCATATAATGCTAAGCTTGAAGTGATTGATATCATTGATGTTAGACTTGAAAAAATAAAAAAGATTGTTGAGAGAGCTAAGGAGATACTGTCTATATGGAGTAGACAGAAAAGCCCTGATATAAAAGAAATAATACAAGAGATCGAGAGCGTTCTTAAACCAGCTGAAGTAATAAAGTATGGCCCAGAACAATTACCAGCAGGCCCTGATGTAGATACTAGTGATGAATTAATTATTGTTGAAGGTAGAGCTGATGTAATTAATCTTCTTAGATATGGATACCGTAATGTTATAGCAATTGGAGGAGCTAAGCCTGAAGTTCCAAAAACAGTTAGAGAGTTAGCAAAGAGAAAGAAGAGGGTAATAGTATTCCTTGACGGCGATCATGCAGGGAATCTTATACTTAAAGAACTCCTTAAGAGCGATCTAAAGATAGATTATATAGCTAGAGCACCACCGGATAAAGAAGTTGAGGAACTAACAGGTAGAGAAATTGAAGAAGCGCTGGGTAAGGCCATACCTGTACATGAATATATAAGTAAAAAGAAACACTTACCCAAACACATTGAAGCCCGAAAGCCAAGGGAAAAAGCTATTGCTCCTCCGAAGCCATTAATAGAGAAGCCTAAGGAGATAGAAGAAATATTGACTATACCCTCAAACATAGTTAATGATGCAAAATCATTATACGGTACTTTAGAAGCTATTTTATATGATAAGGAATGGAATAAGATAGAGCAGTTACCAGTAAGAAACCTTGTTGAAAAAATCGAAAGAATTGAAGAGGGAAAAGTTCATGCTATAGTATTTGACGGGATTGTTACACAAAGACTTCTTGATAAGTCCAAAGATAAGAACATAAGAGTCATAGTAGGCACTAAACTGGGCAATATACAGTATAAACCTCCTGAAATTCTCGTACTAACAATTAATGATATAATCTAAAACTATCTCTTTTTAATAAAGTAGTCAAAGAGACTTTTCTGACCAGATGCTACACTCTTTAGTTGTTGCTCTGTTACACCGAAGTATTGTAGTACACGTAGGGCTGCAGGTACAATTTGTCTGTCAATGTAATAGTTTGGATCAACTATACCTGGATCCTTTATAAGCATATAGGGTTCTACTCTTGATGAAATCTTGCCTGAACCTTTAATAACAACATAGCCTACTTTATCGCCTACTTCAACCTTTATACCTTCCCGCAATAATTTCTTAGCAGCAACCACATGCGGGGCCTCAACACCATATTCTTCAATACGTTTAGTAAGTGTCTTCCATAACACTAGTTTCTCTAAGGGTATCTTCCCAGCTTTGAGATCTGATACCACCTTCCTAACGTAATCAACGGCTTTATCTGTACTCATTTCTTTAAGAAGTATTTCAACAACTTTCTCCTGAACTTCTTTAGCAATTTCGGCCCAGTCTCCACGTACTGCCTCGAAACCAACAATATCGATCCTTCCATCCGTGAGTAATCCTACATATCTTTTCTTAGCCTCGGTAAAGAATACTCTTCTATAGATCTTATCGATCTTTATATCAAAGCCTAATACTTTTTCAACATACTCTATAAGCTTCTTAATCTTTGCCTCATCATATGTTACAAAAAGTGAATCTGTATCTCCATATATTATATCAAGACCTAGTTGTCTAGTTTTCTCAACAGCTTTCATAATTGTTTGTCTACCCCATGCAGTAACTGCTTCGGCACATTGTTTGCAATACCATCGTGCACCAACCCACCCCATATATCCATAGGATGCATTAGCCAGTATCTTTAATGCTCTCTGTCTTTCATATAATATCCTATACTCTGGACTATCAACTGGATACTTCTTCATCTCATTCCTAACGATCTTTCTAAGCCTTATCAGTGTAGCCAAAACTCTACGGAAGAATCCGTCAGGTACTTTACGGAAACAATGCCTAACTTCTGGGGCAATATTATGTGTTTCCGGACTACATTCATAGGGATCAAAGGTGTCTGGGCCAATGTTATACTTTATCATTATACTTGGATACATACTTGAGAAGTCTAGAACAGCTATATTCTCGTGAATACCCTTCTTAGGCTTAAGTACAACAGCTCCTTTATAACTCTCATAGGGTCTCTCAACACGATTAGGTACAAGCTCACCATATTTATAAGCCTCCCTCATCAAATACCATTCAAGCCTAAAACCAACACTAGCAGCACCCACCTGATCTAATGGTAAACCAGTTATACTTGAAAGTTGCATAGCAAATGATAGGAATTTTTCGCTCAATCCATAAGTTGATATAGCATCTTGAGCAGCATATTCTAAGAATTTCTTTCTAAGCTTAGGATCATCCCAGTACCTTGGCATATCTAAATAATCAATAATTATCCTTTCATCCTTCTTCATAACACCTAAGTAATCGGCAACATTTTCAAGAGTCTTAACTTTAACCTCAGGTAATTCTTCAGCAAAATCATATAGATCAACGTTTAATCTACCAGCTAATGATATATGTCCGTAGGTGCTTGTAGCTGGTTCACTATCAAGCCTTCTACCAACATCAAGTTTTATACCTAGATACTTAGATCTATCTCTTAAATAGGGCCAGTCAAATTTGTTACTATTATACCCTGTTATAATGTCTGGATCATAAGATCTTACATACTCTATAAACTTCGTAATAACCTCACGATCATCCTTATCCTTTGCCTGAAACTGTATAAGTTCACCCTTATCATTCATTATAGATATTATAATAACAGGATCACGTTGTGGCTTAGGAGTGCCCTCAGAATACACCTCAATATCAAATGCTATTATCCTAAGATTAGATGGCGGACTTGAATCCTCTAAAGGCTTAATCGTTCCAACAATCTCATATTCCTCATCAACACGATATATAGGGTTCTTTTTTGCCTTCTTAACCTCAGCCACGTGCCATTGACAAGGATGTAGATCATGATCTATAATGTATCTCATGGAGAACCTGATATCTGCCTCAATAACCTCCTTAACACCATTTAATCTACCAACTACATCTCTATACTCTCTAACATATTCAGGGATCACCGTAGTTATCTTTAATGCCTTAACAGGTTTACCAAAATATTTCTTATCAACAACTTCAACACCAATTATTGGTGAACGTGGTTTCGACAAAGCTTTTATCTTGGGAATAATACTTTTAGGATCAACTTCCTCACTTAATATTGCATAGAAGTAGGGCCTAAACCTACGATCCCTTAGAAGAGCTCGACGTCCATCACGTAAGGCAGCCCATATGATAATATGCGGCTCATTACCACGTACTTCATACGTTATATCTAACAAGTAGAACTCGATCTTATCAACACTAGACAATATCAGTGCACCAAGTATAATATATAGGCTAATATCTGTATAAGTCTTATGGACTATATGATCTTCTCCATGATATATGCATCGCTGTCCTCATAATACCCCCTAATCATAGCTCTAACAGTATAACCAAGTTTGCGGTACATGTTCAATGCAATAGTATTATCAACACTAACTTCAAGGTAAACACGGCTAACACCCCTAGCCTTAAACCTCTTCTCCAACTCGAACATTAGCTTCTTACCAATACCGTATCCACGATACATCGGATGCACAGCAATAGATAGTATATGTCCTCTTAAACCCTTTCTTTTCTCAATAGAACCCATAACATACCCTGTAACGTGACCCATGAATTCAGCAACAAGAAATAATTCTCTAAATAAAAAATAGTATATAAGAAATATCTCAAATGGATAGGCATGTTTTTCAAAGGATAATTTCTCGATCTCGTATACTCTAGGTAGATCTTTTGGATCAACCTCCCTAGTAAATACATGAGTCCTAATCATATTCTTGTATTCCCTAAATACATGTAATATATTAGGATACTAATATTATTGATAGTAGATAAAAAGTGGTGAGCGAGGATCTAGATGAGAATAGTTGAAAAGGATCTTAAGAAGGGCTATGTAAAAATTATCCCAGAAACAACCGATGATCTATGGTTACTCTATAACATAGTCTCTGAAGGAGATATAGTCATTGCCAAAACAAGTCGTGAAATAAAATTTGACAAGGGTGGAGGAAGCAGAAGGGTACCAATGACCCTAGCTATTAGGGTTACCCATTTAGAATTCCAGCCATTTACCAATAGGCTTAGAATTAGAGGGATAGTCGTTGAAGGTCCTGAGAAGTTTGGTGTGAAAGGTCACTACCATACGCTTAACATAGATACTGGTACATTAGTAACTATTTATAAGGATAAATGGCCTAGCTACATGCTTAAAAAGATCGAAGAGGCTGGTAAGTCTAGGGCAAAAATATTACTTATAGCATTAGACTATGATGATGTAGCTATAGCTATTATGTCTCATCAAGGACTTAATATAGTATATGAGGGGAGTTCACGGCTTCCTGGCAAGGATAGTGAGAGTTTTGATACAGAATTAAGTAATTATTTAAAGAGTATTGTAGACTATGTAACGAATATTGTTTCTAGAGAGAAAATAGAAGCCATAGTCATTGGTAGCCCAGGATATATAAAGCATAGACTTGGAGAACTATTGAAGGAAGTGATTCCAAGTGAGATAAGGATCTATTATGATAGTGTATCCATGGGTGGATGGCCTGGGGTACAAGAGCTTAGTAAGAGAGATATTATAAGAGATATACTTAGGGATCTTGAAGTTGTTAAAGCACAGAATATTGTTGAGGAATTTATGAGGCTATTGTCAACAAATGATTCTTATATAGCATATGGTATTAATGAGGTTGAAGAAGCCGTAAAGAATAATGCTGTGTCAAAACTTGTCATTGCTGAAAGCATGTTTAGACAATATGAGGATAGGAAAAGATTAGAGAAAATACTTGATGAAGCAGCCAGGAGAAGGGCAGAGATAATAATTGCGCCTTATGATTCCCAGGTTGAGAAACAAGTTATAGGTCTTGGAGGCGTTATAGCTATCCTAAGATTTCCATTGGAATATCTAAGGAATAAGAATCAATAAATTATTTCCCTAATATTTATTGGTTTATTGGATTGATCAGGGTAATATTCCCTAATAATAACTTGCGAACCAGATCCACGAAGCATATGGGCTTTTTCCGGCATAACGAATTTCCTATCATTAAGTTTTATAATATACTGATTAGATGTATAGTCTTCAATAACTTCTATTGATATTAAAGTCCCATCCCTAGTAGGGATCTCATGCAGTCCCATAGTATTTACTGCCTTACGCAGCATGCGAAGCCTAAATTGAATATTATCCTTAAACTCTACGGTACAGTAATGAATAGCTATGTCTCTAGTATTCTCTGCAGCCCATTTTATGAATTCCAAGGCCTTTTTCTCTGCACCCTCAACAGTAATTCCTTTCGGCGTTAGTCCATGAAGAATTACATTCTCAATATTTGTTTCTGAAACTTCAAACTCATTTAAATTAAGGAACTTAACACCAATATCATCAAGTATGTAGAGAATATTCCTCAAATACTCAATATACTGCTTTAATGGTATAAATGGCAGTTCAACTCCAACATCCACATCATAGTCTAGAGCAAGCTTAACACGATCTATCAAATCCATGGTATATACATGGAATCTTATTTCATCGAGACCACTAGACTCCAGTATCTCAAGGACCCCTCTGTCTATAAATTTACCACTTGTGTACAAGTGAATATGGAATTCTTTTCCAAACTCTTTTTTAAGCATTGATACTACATTATATGTCCTGTCAAGTACTAGGATAGGATCTCCCCCAGTTATGCTAGCACCTAATCCACCAATTCTATATATTTCATCAATTATATCGTCAAGAGAGTAAACCCTTCTCTCATTAACAAACATAACATCCTTACCAAACTTCCCTCTGGATATAGGACAGTACCAGCAATAGTCAAGACACTTCCCAGTTATGAATACTACAGCTTTAGCACCAAGTAAACAATATCTACAGCCTATAGGAAGCGATCCTATAATATAGCCTGTCCTTAATGTATAGTATATACTTCTAGAACCCTCTTTCACGAAGAACCCTCCTAACCCACGGATTATTCCTAGCAATAGACTGTAACGCGTCCTCAAAAGACTCATCAGGTCCAAGTACATATTTTACAAACACTCCAGTCCTACCAACACGATCCCTCCGACTCAGAACTCTAACTCTTTCAAGAACGGTATCGATACTTATACCTAGGAGCTCTGCTACACGATCTTCATATCCAATCACTGGTGATTCTCTATGACCTCTCTCAGTAGGCTCTATCAGTACTAGACGCTTATCTACACCAGTGACTCTCTTACCCTGAAGCAAGCCATTTAGATCTAGGAGACCACTAAATTTATAGAATTCATATTCTCTGGTCTGTAACTTAGCTAAAGGAAAGCTCACAACTCGTTTCTCAAGGTCATCTAATACTATGTATGCTTTAGGAGTGCTTGATGGTGTTGCTACTACGATAAATCTAGCCTTTATAGTATAGCCTGATGTCTCAAGCATATATTCCAATCTATAGCTTGGCGTATAATATGGTATGAATACATCTACATCACTACCTTCCCAAACATCCCCCCTAGCAATACTTCCATGAACATATGCTATTACACCCGCCTTAGCAAGTACTTTAAGAATTTCTATGGCCTCTTTTCTAAGTTGATAAAGTATTCTCCAATGTCTCTCACTATAGACTACCTCCTTATACTCTGGAACCCTCCTAATCTTCTCCCTAACCATCTGTCATCAACATCTACATTTGATACCATGCTATAGTTCTATATTTAAACCACTTTTAATCTACATTTATCCTATATTAGAGAGAATGGAGGGTGTATCTAGTATATGAATGGAGATATACTATCGTTTCTAGTAGCAGTACTTAGTTTCTGGGCATTCCTTAACATAATTTACTTGGCCAAAAAAGATCTATTTGAGTCCAGGGGTTTTAAGTTATACTATGGAATAGTCCTTGTCTATAGGAGGAAGTATAGTCCTAAGGCAAGAAGTATATATAGGAAACTAAGTTATCTAAGCGTACCATTGTCATTATATGGTGTCTACATATTCTATGCCACAATGGGATATACATTACTGGTTAAACTAGGGTTCATAAACGTAGCTGGGTTTAGAGGCCCAACCCTATTGATACCTGGCATAAACATTACTGGCGTGAGCTTACTATACTTCTCAATAGCAATAGTTATAGCGGCCGCAATACATGAACTTGCCCATGCATTTACAGCTGTATCAAATAATATTCCTGTAAAAGGAATAGGTTTTGCAATAATATTCTTCCTGCCAATAGCTTTTACTGAAATAGATGAGGAAGAGTTTCCAAAAGCTAGTTTAAAGGCTAAGACGCTAACATTAATGGCTGGACCAGCTGCCAATATATTACTAGCATTAGTTATGATTGGTGTTTTGGCATTTATTGTGAGCCCCTATGGACTTGTGATAACTGATATAGCTAATGGAAGTATTGCTGAGAAATATGGTTTAGTTCCAAACTCCCTATTACTTGAAATAAATGGTGAACCAGCTACATTTGATAATCTCCGGGTTGTAGCCGATATTAATAAGACAACAGTTTTCACAATGAAGATCATATTACCCGATGGAGATATAAGATTATTTAATATAACTAAACCTATGGGTGAAAGAATAGGTATTTATATAACCCAAATGCCAAGCATGGCACTAGTAAATTATTTGGGTGTGCAAAATTCATTAATACTTATGAACATATTTATTTGGATACAAATAGTTAACTTAAGCCTAGGAATAATTAATATTGTACCATTATTCATAACTGATGGCGGTAGAATAGCTTATGAATTATCGAAAAAGCCTGTGATAGGACATATAGCATCAATAATTACACTAGCCATACTTGTAATAGCACTAGCCCCATAAAATCTATATAAGGAGCTCCAAAGCCTTTTCAGTTTTTACATCAAACAATACTATTTTCTCTTCAAGAGGACATACTACCGTCTTTTCACCACTGATAAATACTTGATCTCTTGGTACAATAGCCTTGATTAATTTAGCGTTTATTGATATAGTTATAATATATTCTCTACCCAAGGGTTCGACGGCATAAACCTCTCCATAAAAACATGTTCTATTTATAATGTCCCTCTCCTTTCTTACTAACACAGTATCCTCAGGCCTAAATCCTATAATGACCTTATCAGGTCTTAGCTTATTAATTATCTCTATATATTGTCTTGGAACCCTAATCTTGTTATCATCAATGATCATGTAAACATCGCCATTAGCATATTCTAAGCCAGCCTCAATAAAGTTCATGGGAGGACTGCCTAGAAAACCTCCTACAAACTTACAACTTGGTCTATTATAAACTGTTTCTGGATCGCCTACTTGTAATATTTTACCCTCATTAATAACAGCTATACGGTCAGCCATTGCAAGCGCCTCAGCTTGGTCATGTGTTACGTAGATAGTTGTTATACCTAGTTTTTTCTGTAGTTTTTTAAGTTCCGCTCTAACGTATATTCTTAGAAGTGCATCAAGGTTACTTAAGGGCTCATCAAGCAATAAAACCAATGGTTCCTTAACAAGTGCACGGGCAATAGCTACACGTTGTTGCTGACCTCCACTAAGCTGATATGGATATCGATCAAGCAAATGATCTATATGAAGCATTTTAGTTACTTCAACAACCTTCTTCCTAATATAATCCTCCGGCACCTTCTTAAGCCTTAGCGGAAAGGCTATATTATCATAGACTTTCATATGTGGATACAATGCCCAATTCTGAAATACTAGGCCAACATTTCTTTCTTTAGGTGGAATTTCTGTTACATCCTTATCGCCGAAAAAGATCCTTCCAGACGTTGGTTTATAGATCCCTGCAATTAGATACAATATAGTGCTTTTACCGCTTCCAGAGGGTCCTAGAAGCGCCATAAATTCTTTATGAGCTATTTCAAGAGATACATTGTTCACTGCAATAATTTTTCCAAACCTCTTAGTAACACGATCTAGCTTTATAGAGACCATTCTTGATCACCTCTTGAGACCAGCTAAACTAACTTTTAGAAGGAGCTGTTGCGAGGTTATGAAAAATATTATTGTTGGAAGAAGATAAAGTGTAGCAGCTGCAGCTACAAGAGGCATTTCAGCAAATTCAAGAGTCCCTAGATTATATTCTATGAATGTCGCTAACGTTTTCTCGGCAAGAAATGTTCTTACATAAATTAGATCTTGCCATCCAGCTAAGAAGCCAAATAACAGTATAGCGGCAATACCGGGCTTCACTAAGGGAAGCATTACTTTCCTCCAAACAGTAAGCCTTGATGCACCGTCAATTAATGCAGCCCATTCAACCTCCCATGGAATAAGATCGAAGAATCCCTTCATAAGCCATACAGCCATGGGTATCTCTAAGGAGGCTCTAGCAATTATTACATAGAAGAATGAAAATGTCGTTATGGAGCCCATAGCTATTGGAGACATTAGCCTATATATAAAGTACACTCCAACTATAAGAACAGATCCGGGAAAAGCATGTAGGAGCAAAATCAATAATAAGAAGTGTTTTCTATACCTGAAATTCATCCTAGATATGGCATATCCAGACATCGTCCCTACAAGAGTTACAACTAGAGATACTCCTAAGGCAACTACTGCTGTATTTAATGTATATTTCAGAATATTCTCTTTGAGTCCTCCCACAGCAGCTGATTTACCCTGTAAAAGATTGATCCAATTCTCTAGAGTTAGATGAAAAGAGGAAGGATCAAAATTTGTAACCATAGATTTACTAAAGCTGGAGAGTATTATTAGTGAAAATCCTATTATTATAGGTGATGTAGCTAATATAATCGCCAATGCTATTATTGCTTCAGTTTTTCTAGCTCTAACTTCAACATCTCTTAGACTCACTATATATCACCTCTAGGCTTTGTAATCATTCTTTCAAAGCCTAGTATACGTAGAGTAATGTATCCAAGAATCCCGCCTACAATAACAAGTATCACTCCAGCAGCAGCTGCCAATCCTTGATCGGTTCTACCAGTGAATGCAACTTGATAAATATAAAGAGACCATGTGGTACCATATTGTTTACTCACTAATCCCCATTGTACGAGTAAGAATATATGTGCATATGTTGTAAGCAGGCTTAATAATTGCCATGTAGTTACGTAGAGTATATGCCATTTCATCAATGGTATAAAGATCTTTGTAGATATTTGCCAATTAGATGCTCCATCAACACGGGCTGCTATTACTAGTTCCTTAGGTATATTACTTATGGCTGATGTAAATATTATCATTCCGAAACTAACTCCCACAAGGCCATTGACAAATATGATTATGCTCCATGGGCCCCATGGTATTATATCATAGCCCCAAGATATAGGCTTCTTTATTAAACCTAGATACATAAGGAACGAGTTTAATGTACCTATATCACTTCCATGAAAGAAATAGTACCACACTAAACTATAGACAGCTATTGGAGCCATACGAGGCAGTAACCACAATGTCCGGAATACCGAAGAAAACTTTTGAGATACAAAGTAAGTCGCTAATGCTAGTAATAGTCCTCCTAGTACATTGATAACAAGTGTTATTCCTATAAAAGCTATTGTTGTTAAAAAAACATTCCTTATAATAGGATCATACTGCAGCATATGGAAGAATCTTTCATAATTTCTGAATCCAACTATCGTGCCTAAATACTTATCTAGATTCCAATTCTTGAGAGGAGTAAAACTTATGTACACGGATAATGCTACGGGAAGAATATAAAATATAATAATAAGTATTAAAGCTGGTAATATGAATATTAGATATTCATATTTCTTATTTCTTAAAAAATCTTTGAGTTTATATTTCACTATTTCACCCTTCGGTCACCGTTTATGGATAGCTCCATTCACTAGGTATTTCACCAATAATCTCTACCTCAGCGGCTAAGTCTGGATCGGCATTAACAGTATCAATGATATACTGTACAGCTGCAGCAGGATCCTTCTGATTTCTTAGAACCATATCAACGGCATCCTTGAATATATCTGCTAGCTTTGGATATAATGGATGAATAGGAGCTATATGTGTATAATCTAGCATATAGCTTACATTGGCTAGGAACTCAGTATTTATTGGATTAACTGTTGCAGCAACAATATCTCTAATCTGATCCTTAACTTCATCAGACAAGTCTACCTCGAGATTCTTTAACTTATTAACCCAGTTCTCATCAGCTATTAATTGAGCTGCAGCTTTTCTAACTGGTAAGTGAGCACTAATTATTGAATGTATAGCGTTTATATCTGGATCGCTAGCTTTGACAAGTATTAGGAATGCCAATTCATGGTATAGCTCCTTAAGTGTATCATAATTTGGATTCTTCTCACCAGCTCTAGAATTAATCGTCCATACAAACGGTTGGCTTAGGGTAACTGGGTCCTTGCCAGACTCTCCCGCTGGGAATAATGTATAGTAGAAGAACTCTTTTACTTCTTCAGCCGTTAATGCTCTAGGCTCGCCTGTCGTTGGATCTGTATAGTATGATCTTGTTTGATACTCTGTCCAGTGCCATGTACCTCCTATGAATACCAGCGTCTTACCACCAGTCACTGTTGGATGGATCTGTTTACCCCAATCCCACTCCATCATATTCTCTGGTATTAATCCATCACGAGCCATTTTCCACTCTACATAGAGCCATTTATAGATAGCCTCTTTATCAATAACGAGCTTACCAGTATCTGGATTGTATAATTTTCCTCCAAAAGCATATATGAACTGGATTAGGTCTGGATGGGCTGATCCCTTTCTATGAATTACTCCCCAGTCAGCACATCCGGCCTCCTTTGCCTGTTTAGCCCAGTTATAGATGCCACTCCATGTAAACTCTCCATTCTTAACTTTATCAGCTAAACTTGTTAGATCAAGACCTGCACACGCTGCTACGTCCTTTCTAAAGTATAATGGTCTCGCTTCTGTATCCTGGGGTAATGCATATATTCTATCCTTCCATTTCACTGATTCAAATATTGTAGGATAGAAATCATTTACTAATTCACTATACTTACTTACATAATCTGTTATATCTAATATATAGCCTTCTTCCGCAAGAGTTGATATATAAATATATGAGTTAGCGAGGAAATCACTGGCTTGGCCTGTTGGCTGCTTACTTAAGTACTCCTCAAATAATGGCATAAATTCTCTTTCAAATCTTGTATCAATTCTTATTTTCACATTTATATTGTTATCACTCCATATCTTGTTAATTCTATTAGTTGCTTCTACAATACCAAGTACTCTCATTACACTATTAGGATCGCCGGCAGCCCAAACACTATAGGTTACTTCAGAGATCCCATTAGCTTCAAGGGCTTTCCCAACTTCAACTACATCTTTCTCGAAATTACCTGTAAGTTCAACTTTTGTAGGCCCTGCAGGTGGAGCCTGCATTAGAAATATAGCTACAGCAGCAATAATTATCAACATAGCTACTATTCCTATAACAACATATTTAGATATAGCCTTTAACCTCTCCATTAATATACACCCCTAAATAGGAGGTGGCTAAATGGCCTGTCCAACCAAAGAAGCTCACTATAATAATATATAAGTGATCATTTATAGGTTTTTCTTAAGAATTGGATAAAGAATTGAGAAAATAATATTAAGAATAAAACAGAGATAAAGATCAAAAACAATCCATTTAAAAACCCACAAAACAAAAAGAACAAAAGGGGCCGCGGGAAGGGCTCCTAAACCCCCGTATATGGGCTAGGAGCCAGAAAACCCCACAACACCCCATACGCACCACTAACCCCCACACCCACCAATGACCCCCGCCCCGTGGGGCTGGTGGAGGCGGATCCCCTCTCGGAGGAGAGGGGATAACCGCCATAACCAGGGG
>Ga0180301_10000241_pt1 | contig 41542 bp, 36 predicted proteins | sample GuaBasSediGuay16_FD_121797 | JGI IMG/M metagenome (GOLD analysis project Ga0180301, IMG submission 121797) | Subseafloor sediment microbial communities from Guaymas Basin, Gulf of California, Mexico - Guay16, Core 4569-2, 12-15 cm | ecosystem: Environmental > Aquatic > Marine > Hydrothermal... | reverse complement strand
GGGGTATTGCCGCCAGCCCATGCCATGCCGCCTGCCTCTGGTGCCCAGCCATCCTAGGCCTATGAGCTTCTCCCCTGACCGTGGTCGGGAGGGGGCGTCGATGAGGGAGCTGAGTGTTATTCGTGATTACAGGGATACAAGATACAAGGATACAAAGCAAGCCCCATAGCCTCCTAAGCCATTATGCTTAATTACTAGCCATATCAGCATTACATTAGCATCTCCCCGCATCTCTGGGCTTGGGGGCTGAGCACCATCTCCTCAAGCTTATGCTTGGGAGGGGTGAGGCGATGAAGCCCTCAGGCTCAGAGGTGCAGGGGGATGCGACTGAGGGTAGAGCCATACCCCGCTAAGAGCTTTGTGAGGTGGATAGCATGATTAGTGAGGAGCTAGTTTTTAAGGCTATAAAAGAATTAACAAGGAATGAGAGGGGAGATATGGCTACTTTCAGAGCTAAGGATGTTTTAGGATTAATGGGAGAGGGTGTAGCCTAATGATGATATCGACATATCTTGACTATTTAGCAGAGCAAGGATTGCTCGGGGTTGAGAAGAGCAAGAAAGGAAAGAAGTACATAGTTAGGAGGGGCAGTCCATTATGGAGGTGAATTAAATGCCAAGGAAAGTTCTAAACGATGAATTGCTGAGAGAAATCAAGGAGCTGAGAGATAGAGGTTATGGTTATAAGAGGATTAGGAAATATCTAAAGGAAAAATATGGAATTGAAGTATCAAATTCAACATTACACTACTTGGTCAGAGTTAAACTTGGAGATGAGAATGTAGCAATATCAGAGATACCATGGGAGCCAAGAAGATGTCCAGAGCTAGCATACATTATAGGAGTGGCATTGGGAGACGCTTCTTTAATAATAACAAAAAGAATTGACTGGCCTGAAAGTAAGAGATACTTCTTCAAACTGAAAGTAAGAGATAAAGAGTTTGCGGAGGAGGTTAAAAAGGTTATTGAAAGACTAGGATTACCATGCTCTGAAGTTAAAGAGTACTACGATAGGCGAGATGAGGCAGTATATTACAGCGTCTACTGTTATGTCAAGAGATTTGTATTATTCTTAAGAGATTTGAAAGATCACCCAGAGAAGGTATGGGAATGGATTAAGGGATATGAGGAGGAATTTCTCAGGGGATTCTATGAATCAGAAGGATGCCTACACAAGAGTGGAAAGATCCTGATTTACAACACAAGGAGGGAATATATCGATATAGTCACAGAGTGCTTACAAAGACTAAGAATAAAATACAACATCTTATTCAAAGATCAAGGAGCATATAAAGGAGTGTGGATAGTGTACATCCCAGTACATGAAGTTCCAAGGTTCCTGGCAATAACCAAGCCAGCAATAAAGTATTCAAGAGATGATCCACACTATCAAAGAATCAAGAAAGAAAGAGAGGAGAGGCAAAGAAGAAGGCTAAAAAACCCCCAAAGGCCACCCCAAGCCCTGGTGATAGTAAACTTATCACCACCACTATAACTCTTACAATAAACCTCAAATAGAAAAGTTATGATCCCGCCGGGGGGACTTGAACCCCCGACCACCCGGTGGTCTGCCCGACTGACGCGCACTCATCCTCCCCCTTGAGGGATGTTGTGCGCGCGTTGGTCTACAGCCGGGCGCTCTTCCGGGCTGAGCTACGGCGGGGATCGCCCTGATAGCTACCCGTCTATCTACTAGAAATATAAGCTCAATTAAGCTTTTCCCTAAGAGCTCCTTTTCTCTGCCTTGGCTTAAACGCATAGTGTCGAGATGCATGTGGACAAGAGATTCAGGACCTGCAATGATGTGCTGTCTCCAGCTCATCCTGGCCTGTGACTTGATCGTTTGAAACTTGATGAGTTGAAGGCTTATAAGATGAGTGACCAATGTGATCTTGCGATAGATAATATGGAGGGTCTCTTCATGAGCAGTATTGACTTGACAGCTATTCTTGACAAAATACCCATATCGAGATTCCACTACGTGATGCTCATTATATGTATTCTATTCTACTTCTTCGCGGCCATGAACTGCGTCTTGATAGCTCCTGCTCTAGACCTGATTCAAAAGGAGTTCAGACTAGATCCATTCCTCCTAGGCATCGTGGTGGGTTCTCTGTACCTCGGGATGCTGCTTGGCGCCGCCACATGTGGTTACCTATCAGACGCCATAGGAAGGAAACTAGCGCTAGTTATCACAACGACTATTCACTCAATATTTACAGGCTTGTTAGCGCTAGCCTGGGATTTCAAGTCATTAGTCGTGCTTCGATTCATAGCTGGCTATGGGCTTGGAGGGCTATTACCACTACCTGGTGTATACATGTCTGAGTACGCGCCACCAAGGCGTAGAGGGCTCTTTATCGGGCTCATAGAGACCAGCTGGGTATTTGGAGCACTGCTTGCAGCGAGCCTTGGCCTTGTCATAATCCCAAGATATGGGTGGAGGGTTCTGTTCTACACAGCCTTCATCCCACTAGCAATCATACCACCAGCATTAGCCTACCTGCCTGAGTCCATTAGATATCTGCTTATGAAAGGCAGAGTTACTGATGCTCTACTGATATTTGAGAGGCTTGGTGTTAAGCTTAAGGAAGCACCAAAGGTGAAGGTGGAGAGAGTAGAGGTCAAGGAGATCTTCACACCAGAGTATCTTCCAAGGACTGTTTTGCTATGGACCTTATGGTTCTCACTCGTCTATACATATCATGGGATCTTCATATGGCTTAAGGCATTCTTCATAAGGACAAGCCTTATAGTAGCGCCGCTATTCTTCTACTTTGTAGTGACACTAGCTCAGATACCGGGATACTTCTCAGCCACCTTTTTGCTGGACAGGATAGGCAGGAAGGCTGTATTAGAGCTCTACTTGACAATGGCAGGCATTGGATGCCTAGCTTACGCATTCTCTAAAGACCCCATGACAGTTCTTCTATCAAGCTGTATCATAGGCTTCTTCAACTTAGGCGCTTGGGCAGGACTCTATACTTACACCCCAGAGCTCTATCCTACAAGAATAAGAGGCACAGGCTCTGGAACTGCAGCTTCATTTGGAAGATTTGGTGGCTTTCTACAAGGTCCTCTGACTGGGCTAGTACTCGCCAACTTTGGCCTCTCCGCTACATTCATTAAGTTCATGTTCATACACCTAGTAGCTGCAATAGCTGTCCTACTCCTAGGCGTGGAGACCAGGGGCAAAAGACTTGAGGAGATATCCAAGTGACTTGAAGCTCATTCGAAATCAAAGGTTGAGTATTAATTAAAGAATAGAGATTTAGTCGATCATCCTTGATATCCTTGGCTACGGATAGATATAAAAAGGATTCTGATCCTTGCTATTGACGAGGACTGAGCCTTACAGAGGAGGTGCAAGATTGGATAGAGGTCTAAGGAATGTTATTGCCCTTGGCTTGGTCAGTTTATTCAACGATGTAAGTACGGAGATGGTGATTTCGCTATTTCCAGCCTTTCTAATAAGGATCTTGGGAGCACCTATGCGGATACTGGGAGTAATTGAGGGTGCTTCAGAAGCAGTGAGCTATATACTTAGAGCGCCATTTGGTTATGTATCGGATAGATTCAGAAGGAGAAAGCCTCTTGTGATAACAGGATATGGAATCTCCACGGTAGTGAAGCCTTTCTTAGCCCTTGCTACCTCCTGGGTTCATGCCTTAACTGTTAGAGTGTTCGATAGGCTGGGTAAAGCTGTCAGGACTGCTCCTCGTGATGCTTTGATAGCTGATTCAGTTGATAGAAGCATTTCTGGAAAAGCTTTTGGCATTCATAGGTCTCTTGATCAGCTAGGAGCGATAGTGGGTCCAGTCATAGCTTTTTCGCTTCTAGCCATCATAGGCTATAGAGGAGTGTTTCTTGTATCAGCAATTCCTGGAGCAGTAGCTCTTCTCATATTGGCCATGGTAGTTAAGGAGGTGAGGCCAAAGTCTACAAGGAGAAGCATGAATAGCTCAACAGGGCTAAAAACCCCTCTGACTCGTGATCTCACAAGATACCTTATAGTAACCTTCATATTCTCCTTAGGCCTCTACAACTACGCCTTCATCCTAGCTTACGCTATGAACGTCTGCGAGCTAAGGCCTGAGTTTACTCCATTGATATATACTCTTATGAATATTCTTCACGTGATGTCAGGCCTTCCCTTTGGAATTCTAGGCGATGCCATGGGAGTTCTGATGGCTCTTTCAATAGCCTACCTACTGCTATGCTTAAGCTCACTAATGGCTTTGTTGGTACCATCCTTGGTCGTACTCGTAGCAGTCACCATAATATATGGTGTGTTTCAAGGAGCCTTTGAGACCTTATCAAGGGCTTCAATAGCTACTATAGCTAGGGAAGCTAGAGGTACTGCGTATGGATTCTTCTACGTAGCCTTGGGATTAGGAGGACTATTAGGCAACTTCACAATAGGAGCCCTATGGGATCTTGCTGGATATCGAATAGCTTTTGCCTATAGTGCAATAATGTCCCTCATAGCTTTCTTCATGATACATGCCTTTTTCAAGCCATTAATAGGGAAAGGCAGTTAGACTAGTTATGGGGACTCCTGTGGAATTAATACCTATGCCCAAGGAGATCGAGGTATTTGATGAGGAGTATCTCATCAAGGGACTGAGAGTTATAGCTGAGCCCAAGGAGCTAGAGGCCCTTGCCGCTAGGGTTGTCGAAGAACTTAAGTATGTCTATAGTCTGAGGGCCGGAGAGAGCGAAGAAGCTGTTCTTATAATGGGCTTTAAGGACGAAGAAGTAGTTATGAACACGCTCAGAAATGTAGGCGTAGAAGTCAAGTGGAAAGTTCTTGGTGATGAGGGATACGTTCTAGTGGTTGATAAAGTAAAGGATAGGGTAACTATCTTGTGCGCAGCAGCAACGGCTAAGGGAGTCTTCTATGCCACTAGAACCTTAAGACAACTATTGAAGAGTGATGAGGAAGGGGTTCGCATATGCAAGTGCATCATAAAGGACTGGCCCTCATTTAAGCTGAGAGGCATTGTCGAGGGCTTCTACTTCAGACCATGGAGCTTTGAGGAACGAATGCGAATTATTGAGATCATGGGTAACTTGAAGATGAACTTGTATATCTATGCTCCTAAGGAGGATCCTTATCATAGGGCTAAATGGAGAGAAGGGTACGATAAAGAAACCATGGAAAAGTTCAGGCAACTCGTTACAAGAGCTAGAGATCATGGAGTAGAGTTTGTAATAGCCATAAGCCCTGGGCTTACAGTGAAGTATAGCAGCGAAGAAGACCTTCACGCCTTATGTAAAAAGCTTGATGAATTCGCAAAAGTTGGTGTAAGATGGTTTGCAGTGTTCTTTGACGACATACCTCCATTCCTAGTGCACGAGGAGGACAAAAAGAGGTTCAAAAGCCTAGGAGAGGCACAAGCCTACTTCCTTAATGAGGTATACAAATACCTCAAGGAGAAATATCCCGACTGCACCTTGATAATGTGCCCTACTGAGTATTTCGGAGCTAGAGAGAGCACTTATCTCAAGGATTTAAGAGAAAGTTTGGAAAAGGAGATCTTGGTCTTCTGGACTGGCCCTACAGTATGCTCTGTGGAGATAAATAGAGAGCAAGCTCGCTTATATGCTAAGCTAATAGGCAGAAAGCCCTTGATATGGGACAACTACCCTGTTAACGACTATGCTAGAAACTGGATCAACTTAGGTCCAGTAAGGAATAGAGAAAGAACTTTACACGAGGAAGTTGAAGGTCTGTTATCAAATCCCATGAATGAGGCCTACGCCTCTATCATTGCAATAGCCACCATAGCTGACTACACATGGAATCCAGAAGCTTATGATCCTGAGAAGTCGTGGAGAAGAGCTCTAAAGCTTGTCGTAGAGGAGGAGGGAGTCAAGTATCTCATGATGTTAGCTGACCTCACAGGATGGTCAACTATATGGCCTAGACGGCCTAAGATAGCTGACTACCTCAAGGAGGTTATTTCCAGAGCTAGGAGAAATGAAGATATAGAGGGCTTAGTGAGGAGCATTAGGCTTCTAGCTCAGGACATGGTCATCTGCAAGAGGAAGCTGGAGGAACTCATAGTAGAGGAAGGATTTAAGCACGATATAGAACCCTATCTAAGGAAGGTCAAGGTATACGGCAAAGCCATTCTAACAGCCTTAGACCTTCTTGAAGTGAAAGAGGCTGAAAAGGCATGGGAGCTTCTCTGTAGCCTATGGAAACTCATGAAGGAGGCTGAGAGAACTGCTCATGCAGTGGGACACGTACCTCTATTCAAGGAGGCAGAGTGGGTCATGACTAGCCAAGATGACTATGTCGATTACTTCCTCTGGAGCGTCATTGAATTCACGTGTGAAAGATTTAATTGGCCAGATGTCATAGCCAGGCCCTTCTGTAGGATAACTCACCACGAGGATGAGCACTCTCCCTTGATGATGGTTGATGGGAATCTGACCACATGCTTTAGAACGGAGTTCCCCCTGAGAAATGGGGATTACATAGAGCTCGACATGTTAAAGATAAACAAGATAGATGGTGTAAGAATAGTGCAAATGGACTACATGGAGCCTCATAGGTTCTTAGTCCCATGCGACTTGCAGATAAGCAAAGATGGTAGACGATGGGAGACGGTATATGAAGTCAAGAGTGGGCAAGTTGAGGTAAGAGGTCTCAATACGGAGTGTAGATACCTAAGGCTACTTTACAAGGGCGTTAAACCTGTCAAAGCATCTCTGAGAGAGTTTAAAGTACTGAGTGGAACGATTCTAGAGGTTAGTACCAACATGGCTCCAGAATACGGATATTATATTGAGAATATAGTTGATGGCATGCTATTGACTGCCTTCAGGAGCAGAGAAGGGCCTAGAAGAGGAGACTGGATACTCATAGACCTAGGAACAGAGAGCAATATTGAGCTTGTGAGGATATTTCAAGACATGGATCTACACTTCATAAGAGCAAAGCTGTTGACATCAGTTGATGGCGAGAACTGGAAGCTGGTGAGTATCATAGATGAGCCATATGCAGAGGTTAAGTTAGACGCAGATGAGGTGAGATACATAAAGCTTGAGTCAGACTATAATCATGAGTGGCCAGTTGTAATCTATGAAATACAAGTGCTCAAGAGCACTGGAAAGGGAAGCTCATGAGTATAGATGTTTTTAATGCACTTGTTCAAGTTTATTTTGGACTCTAAGGTTTGATCACGTCCATGGAGGCTGGATCCCCCATGATAAGCATGGATGAAATTCTAAGGAGGATACTCTCATTCAGCAGGGGGTTAGCAGAGAAGGAGATAGAGGAGTTCATAAGAGAGAAAATAGAGGAGGCTGGCTCAAGATATGGCATCGTAGGGATTAGCGGTGGTATTGACTCGTCGACTACTCTTGCCCTGGCCACAAGAGCCCTTGGAAAGGATAGAGTAATAGCCGTTATCATGCCTCATGAAGGCATAACGCCCGAGGAGGATGTAGAGGATGCTTTATCACTGGTTAGGAGCTTGGGAGTGAAACATATGCTTGTAAGAGTAAGCCCTGCCTGTGAGAGAATAAAATATGAGTTGAAAGGACAAGGTCTTATCCTTGACCATAAAGCCTATGGAAACATCATAGCGAGAGTTAGGATGACTACACTCTACGCTATAGCCAATAGTGTTGGAGGATTAGTGATAGGCACAGGTGATAAGAGTGAGTTGCTAATAGGTTATTTCACCAAGTATGGAGATGGTGGGGTAGATATACTCCCCCTTGGTGACCTCTACAAGACTCAAGTAAGAGCCCTAGGCAAGTATCTTGGGCTACCAAGCAGGATATATGAGAAACCAAGTAGTCCAAGGCTATGGCCAGGACAGACAGCCGAAGGAGAGCTGAGGATGAGCTATAGGGAGATAGATACAGTGCTCTATGCCCTCTTTGAACTTGGTATGAAACCTGATGAGGTCAAGCAGATCAAAGGCATAGAGCCTTCTACAGTGGATAGGGTAATGGAACTCATGAGGAGAAGCGAGCATAAGCGACGAACTCCTCCCATAGCCGTGCTCTCTGATAGAGCAAAGGGCCTGATGTGAGCTACTCCATGAGCTTGTGGAGAATACAAATGCTCAGTTTTAAATACTCAAGTGGGGCGATATGTACAGATGGGAATTTCGGTGCTCATTGACACCTTTGGAAGACCATTGAGAAGGCTGCGCATCAGCGTGACGACAAAGTGTAGATATAAGTGTCTATTCTGTCACAGAGAGGGAAGCCTCAGCCCATCATCTGAGCCTAGACTTGACGACTTAGTCTTCATAGCTAAGGCCTTCCTTGAGCATGAAGTTAGGAGAGTAAAGTTGACAGGCGGGGAGCCCCTTGAGAGGGAAGATATCAGTGACATAGTTGAGCATCTCAAGGACATGGGTTTTGAGCATATTTCCATGACTACAAATGGATTCAGACTACCTCAGCATGTAGAGACTTTAGCAAAGAGGGGGCTTGATACCTTGGCAGTTTCGATACCTTCATTGAAGGCTTCAAGATACAAGGCAATAACAGGCTTTGACTATCTTAGCGAGGTATTAAAAGGACTTGACCTTGCAGTAGACCTAGGCCTAGAGGTCAAGGTGAACTATGTTGTTTTAAAGGGACTTAATGATGATGAGTATAAGGACTTCATCAATCTAGCTAGAGACAGAGGAGTAGTCCTCAGAATCATAGAGCTACAGCCACTTGGCATGGCGATGTTGAACTATGAGAGATTACACGATGACTTGACTACTATAATCAATTACATAAACTCTCAAGGAAAGATACTGAGGTATAGAAGGGATATGAACTTAAGGCCTTTATATGAAGTAGATGGAGCCGTGGTAGAGGTCGTTAGCCCAACTCACAACCCATACTTCTGCAAGGCATGCACCACCATGAGGCTCACCCCTGATCTCAAGCTCAAGCCATGTCTGATGAGGAATGATAATGTCGTTGACATAGCTGAGATCGTAGGGAAGAGAGACTATAAGGAGCTGACTAAAGCTATTGAGCTAGCTAATCTGAGGAGGGTGCCATTTTGGAGATGAAGATGGTTGATATAAGCGGTAAGGAGGACATCCCAAGAATGGCTATAGCTGAGGGATGTTTGGTATTCGAGGATATCAAGGAGAGGAAGATACTTGATGCAGCATTAAGCCTTGGGAGGTTCACTGCCATTATGACTACTAAGCTTGCTTGGCGTTACATGCCATTTCTGCATCCAATAGCCATAACCCACATCAAGACCGAGTATCAGAAAATTGATGACAACGTATTAAAGCTCATGACGACAGCTAAGACAGTAGCCAAGACAGGAGTGGAGATGGACGTGCTATTCGGTACTCTAATGGGTCTAATAGCCTCCTGGGCCTATCTCAAAATGACTACGAGAGCTAGCATTATGATTAAGGGGATAAGAGTTGTCGCAAAGAAGAAAGGTATTAGTGAGGAAAAGGCCACTCGCAGTGGGCTAAATGAAGTTAGTATACCAGTGTTGAACTTGAGTCCAAGGAAGCCTGAGGAGAGGCAGAGCATTGTAGAGGGCTTCATAAGGCTCAAGCCAGCTACGCTTGAGCTTATAGCAAAGGGTGCTGTTGAAAAAGGGGATGTCGTAAAGGTTAGTAGAGCTGTCGCAGTATACATGGCTAAGCAAGCGGATGACCTAGTGCCCTTCATTGTTGACATAACTGTGCACCATGTAGAGCCCTACTTGGAGCTGAAGAAGCGTGGAGTGAGAGCTAGAGTCATGGTACAAGGACGTGGAAGAGGTGATGTGATAATTGCTGCTCTCATATCGCTAGGCAGCCTACTCCTCAATGTATGGGACATGGTTAAACCCTATGAGAAGGACAAGAGAGGATTATATCCTTACACCGAGATCGAGTACATGAGAGAAGTTCTCTAGCCAAGGAGCTGCAGTGCTGCATCTCAAGGGCTTTAAGCTTTTACATAAGTTAAAAGGTTATTACCCCGACTAGGCTTAGGAATAGATAGGTGTGAGTTATTGTCATGCAGTCCATGTAGTTCAATAGCCTCGTACGAAGACGACTCAGTCTATCGCATGGCTGTACAACAACTAAGAAAAGCCGTGGATACATTAGGCCTTGAGGAGGAGGTTTTTCATATATTAAGACATCCAGAAAGGCTCATTCAAGTGAGAATCAACATTAGGCTCAGAGATGGCAGAAGAGCTACATTCTTAGGATGGAGATCCCAGCATAATAGTGCCCTTGGGCCTTACAAAGGTGGAGTAAGGTATCATCCAAATGTTACTGTGGGAGAAGTTGTGGCCCTCTCCATGTGGATGACCTGGAAGAATGCCTTGGCAGGACTGCCTTATGGTGGTGCTAAAGGTGGTATAAGAGTGAATCCACGTGTTCTAAGCAGAGAAGAGCTTGAGGAGCTCTCGCGTAAATACATAGTAGCGCTTATGAATGACATAGGAGAGGAGAGGGACATACTAGCCCCAGATGTGTACACTGACCAACAAGTCATGGCCTGGTTTGTGGATGCTTATAGCTTAGCTAAGGGCATCCCAGCCTGGGGTATTACAACATCCAAGCCAAGTGAGCTAGGAGGGCTCAGAGCTCGAGTTGTCTCAACAGGCTATGGAGTAGCTCTATGCTGTAGAATATTCGCTGATAGATTCCTTGGAGGGCTTGAGGATAGAACTGTTGCCATTCAAGGATTTGGAAATGTAGGAAGACATGCTGCTCTATACCTATCCAAATGGGGTGCAAAGATTGTTGCTGTAAGTGATAGCAGAGGTGGTGTATACGATGAAAAGGGCCTGAATATTGAAGATCTAGTGAAGGTAAAGGAGACTAGAGGGAGTGTCATACATTATGATAAGGGCAGGGTTATAACCAACGAGGAGCTCTTACTCCTTGATGTCGACATACTCGTACCAGCAGCTATAGAGAATGTGATAAACGAGAGTAATGCTCCTAAGGTCAAGGCGAAGATAATAGTTGAGGGAGCTAATGGCCCTGTAACACCAGGAGCTGATGATGTGCTGCGTAGGAAAGAAGTCATAGTAGTGCCTGACATACTTGCTAATTCAGGAGGGGTTATCATGAGCTGGATAGAATGGTGTAGCAATAGAATGGGATGCTGGGTGGAGGAGGAAGAGGCCATGAAGAGGCTTGAGCGCAGAATGACCAATGTTGCAAAACAGCTTATAGACCTCTGGGAGAGGCGCTATGGTGATAAAGACCTGAGGACTGTAGCCTATGTAGTGGCTGTAGACAGGGTTGTAAGAGCTATGAAGTTAAGGGGCTGGATCTAATGCTCAGCCTCATGGGGAAGGCCTCTAATCACTCTGAGCAGGTGCATTATCTCTGGAAGTATTATCCTGTTTAGAGCTAGGTCAACTGCCTTAACAGAGCCAGGTAGACAAAATACTAGGCTCTTAAGATATGTCCCAGCTAGGGCTCTAGACGCTATGGCTCTTGTGCCTATCTCATCATATGAAAGTCTTCTAAAGAGCTCTCCAAAGCCATCAAGCCTTTTTTCGAGAAGACCTTCAATGGCCTCAGGAGTGACATCATGAGGGCCTATTCCTGTGCCTCCTATGAGGACCATGATGTCCACCTCCTCTCTTCTTGCAAGAAACTTGACTATTCCTGATATCACGAGGGCTTCATTAGGTATCAGTATACGTAGTATCTTCTTGAAGCCCTTCCTCCTAAACAAGCTCTCAGCCAAATCACCGCTCTCATCCTCAGGCCTTTCGCCTCTTATCATAGCAGCGAAGCGGGAATCGCTTATGGTGACTATGGCTATCTTCACTTCTTCAGGCCTCATACACAACCTCTCCCGTCTCTGGTAGGAACTTTATGCCTCTATACCTTGATATGATCTCCCTCTGAAACTCTTTATCTCTCAGCATGTCGAGAAAGGCTCGAACTGAGGGCTTGTCAAGTCTATCCTTGAGCACTAGGAAGTCATACATCTCCTCCGCTAGAGGTATGAAATCTAGACCATATATGTCAGCTATAGGTTTTATGGCTAGGCCAGTATCAGCCATTCCCCTGATGATCATCAACGCAATTGCACTATGAGTGCGTACTTCATGCTCATATCCTCTAATCCTCCGTACAACCTCTTGAAAGCTTAGGCCTTCTCTCTCAGCTAGTTTATTGAGGAAATAGTCCAATAGAGCTCTAGTTCCTGACCCTTTATTCCTATTCACAAATCGAACATCACCTCTTAGGAGATCCTCCACGCCTCTAATCCCCTTGGGATTGCCTTTCCTCACCAACAGGCCTTGCTCCCTAATAAAGCCTCTAATGACCAAAACGTTCTTTACCTTAAGCCGCTTCAGTATGGGCGTGTTATACTCCATAGTGTTAGGGTCGAGCATATGTACACCAGCAACATCACAGGCTCTACAGGATATCGCATGAAGACCAGTCATGGAGCCCATGAAGATCTCCCTTACGCTGAGCACAGCCAAGTCTCTGAGCCTTCTCGTAATCTCCATGACTACGATGTCATGGCTACCTATAAACACCAGATCATGAACTCTAAGTGGAGCTATCAACTTCACTTTGACCATAGATCCTTCTTTGACCAGTATAGTACCCGCTGGAATATCTATGAAGCCATCAGCGTGAAGAAGCGATGAAAAGGCAGCGCTCTCAGTTCTTAGAGGATAAGCCAGATACAGCCCCTTATCAATTGATAACATGACGGGGATAAATGACCTTCTACCATCAAGGTGAAGTCTAGTTGCAAGCTTGGCTTCCACGCTTACTTCTGATGGAGGGCTTTTAACTCCTCGTATCCAGTCTATGAATGGCCTGACAAGGAGATGTAGCATGACAAGACATGACATTGGATAGCCAGGAAGGCCTATTATGGTCTTTCCTCCTATTTCGCCTATCAGTGTTGGCTTTCCAGGCTTTACATTTATTCCATGAATGTAGAGCTTGCCTAGACGCTCTACTACTCTATACGTTACATCGCCAGCACCCGCTGAAGTACCACCACTTGTTAACACTACATCAGCCCTGGAGATAGCTTCTCTCAAGAGATCTTCAAGGATTAGCTCATCATCAGGTATAAGTCCCATAAAGAGTGGTTCAGCTCCCCACTCCTTAAGCGAGGAGATTATTCCATATGTATTTCCATCATATATCTGCCCTAGTTCAAGTCTTTCTCCAGGTTCCTTGAGCTCACTGCCTATGGTTATGACTGCCACTACCGGCCTTCTGTACACCTTGACTTTTCTTACTCCAGCAAGAGCCAATGAAGCTATCTCTCTTGGACCTAACAAGATGCCTTTGGGAAGGAGAAGCTCACCTCTAGCAAGGTCTGAGCCTGAGTATTGGATATAAGCCCCCCTTCTAAGAGCTTTTGTTATGTAGACTAAGTTCTTGGCTTCATCTCTATGTGACAGCTCAACTGGAACCACAGTGTCAGCTCCATAGGGTAGAGGAGCACCTGTGCTTATCTCCATGGCAGTGCCTTTTTCTACTTCTCTCCTAGGCCATTCTCCAGCTTCAATTGAGCCTATGATCTTGAGAGGCCTTGGGCTCTCCTCTGAAGCTCCCTCTATGTCTTCATACCTTACAGCATAGCCATCCATGGTTGCTCTATCGAATGGAGGTAGGTCAACCATACAGACTACATCTTCAGCAAGAACCATGTTAAGAGCCTGCTCCAGGGGGACCTCTATCACATCTAATTTAACATGATGAGCTAGACTCTTGAGCAGATCAAGTGCTTCTTCAAGCTCAACCAGTTTCCTAAAGATCTTTCTCACGAGAGAAGAGCTGGAGTGAAAGGAATTTAAACATAACTTTGAGCAGTTATAGTGGGAACTTCATGGGAAGCAGATTCCTTCAGGAGCTGAAGGAAGCTCACAGGATTATAGAGGAAGTCAAGGGTTTGGCATGTAGGGTAGATGATGTAATTGAAGTGAGAACTTGCGATGCTATAGGGCATGTTCTTGCTGAAGATGTGATAGCCAAGATAGACTATCCTCTCTTCAATGTATCCGCTATGGACGGCTATGCTGTCAGAGCTCATGATATAAGAGGAGCAGGGCTGACCTCTCCAGTGAGGCTAAAGCTAGTAGGTGAGGTGAAGATAGGGGAGAAGCCAACTGTGGAAGTGCGAGAAGGAGAGGCCGTCTATATTAGAACAGGAGGCATATTGCCTGAAGGAGCTGACGTGGTCGTTCCAGAGGAGTATGCCAACTTAGTAGGTGATGAGGTGGAAATCCTAGCTGAGCTCCCAAAGTATGCTAACGTGGACCTAAAAGGCTCCTTCATAAAGAGAGGAGAGGTTCTGCTAAGGAAAGGACATCTGATGAGATCATGGGATGTAGCTCTTTTACTCCTTATAGGACATGAGGAGGTCAAGGTGTATCGAAAGGCAAGAGTGGCTCTCATTGCAGTAGGGAGCGAACTCTTCAATCCGAGGGAGGTCAAGGGCAAGGTCATGGAAGAGCTCCTTAGAGGAAGAGTTCCTGAGGTCTCAAGCATGATAATCACAGAGCTACTCTCATCACTTCCAGTGCAGATATTCCATGAAGGTATACTGCCGGATAATGTTGACATACTAGAGAAATCTCTAAGGAGCCTGCTAAGGGCCTACGATGTTGTGATAACCCTTGGAGGCACTGGTGTATCGCCAGATGATGTGACCTATGTGGCCGTGAAGAGGCTAAGGCCAGAGTACTTCGTAAGAGGAGTTGCTATAAGGCCGGGGAGACCCTCTGGAGTAGCCCTAGTAGAAGGCAAGCCCGTGATAATGCTATCAGGCTATCCGTTAGCAGCCATGATAGGATGTATGGCGCTAGCTGAGCCCATACTGAGAATTGTGTGTAATCTAGAGGAGGGCGTTCCCAAGCCTGTTATAAGAGGTGTCGTAGTTAAGCCCATATCCAGCAGCCCCTTAGTGGACCACTATGTGAGGGTTGTTGTGAAGAAAGAGGGAGACAAAATTGTAGTGGAGCCCTTAAGCATTCATGGCAGTAGTAAGCTTCATAGCCTGTGTCTATCAAGTGGCATAGTCATTGTACCACGTGGCAAGGAAGGCCTTGGAGTAGGTGAAGAAGTTGAAGTTATCCTGCTGAAAGAGATTAAAAGCTAAGAATTTCAGGCGTACAAACAATTTAGATATATGGGGATGAATTATTGACATGCTCCATAGAGGACATATGGAGCTGCGTAAAAGAGGCAGCCAAGGTACTGAAGCCAATAATACATAGGACGCCTCTCGATAGGTCAGCCACCTTCTCCAGAATGTGTGGAGGAGAAGTCTTTCTGAAGCTAGAAAACCTTCAGAAGACAGGATCCTTTAAGATAAGAGGCGCCTACTATAAGCTTTGGAAGACCTTGAGAGAGAAAAGCATCACAACGTGTGTTGCAGCTTCTTCAGGTAATCATGCCCAGGGGGTAGCATATGCAGCCTCAATGCTTGGAGTCAAGGCAATAATAGTGATGCCTGAATATACTCCTGTGGCCAAGATAGCTGCTACAAAGGGCTATGGTGCAGAAGTGGTGCTCTACGGAAGAACCTATGATGAAGCATACCTCAAGGCCCTGGAGATGTGCAGAAGGCTCAAGGCTGAGTTCATACATCCCTTTGATGATCCCTATGTGATCGCTGGGCAGGGCACTATTGGTATCGAGATATACGAGGACCTGAAGAATGTTGACGTAGTTCTAGTCCCTGTAGGCGGAGGAGGGCTGATATCTGGAGTGGCCATTGCCTTAAAAAGGCTTAATCCAAGGGTCAAGATAATAGGCGTGCAAGCTGAAGGCGCACCTGCTATGGCTCTCTCACTAAGAGAGGGACGCATTGTAAGGTATGAAAATCCAGACACTATAGCGGATGCCATAGCTGTCAAAGAGCCAGGAAAGCTAACTTTTAGCATAATAGAGGAGCTTGTGGATGATATAGTGCTCGTTGATGATAATGAGATAGCATATGCGGTGTTCATGTTATTAGAGAGATGTAAGTGCGTTGCAGAGCCAGCTGGAGCATTAGGTGTAGCTGCTCTTCTAAGTGAGAAAGTTGATGCTAGAAGGAAACGTGTAGTCGCAATTGTGAGTGGAGGTAATATAGATATGGCTCTTCTCGCTAGAATAATTGAGAGAATGCTATTCGTAGAGGGGAGAGAGATTAGGATAAGGGGCGTGCTTCCAGACAGGCCCGGAATGCTCAAGAGAGTGCTTGAGGTACTGGCTGAGGCTAAGGCGAATATAGTGACCATAGAGCACGATAGAGCGAACCCTAGTCTAAGGCCAGGAAAGGCGGAGGTCACCATAACTATAGAGGTTCCTGCAATGGAACATGTAGGTGAGCTACTAGCTAGGCTTAAGAGAATAGGATACGAGTTCAGAGTGGTGTAGACCATGAAGGAGGTCATAAGGACGAACCAAGCTCCTCTGCCCATAGGGCCTTATTCTCAGGCAATAAAAGCAGGGAAGTTTCTTTTTGGTAGTGGACAGATACCAATTGACCCCAGAACAGGCGAAGTTGTCAAGGGAGGTATAAGAGAACAGACGAGAAGAGTTATGGAGAACATAAAGGCCATAGTTGAGGAAGCAGGGTTTACTATGGATGACATCGTGTATGTGCTCGTGTTTCTCAAAGATCTCACCTACTTCAAGGAGTTCAATGAGGAATACGCCAAATACTTTGGAAAAGCTCCGCCCGCTAGGACTACAGTTCAAGTAGCGGACCTACCCAAGGGTGCTCTGCTTGAGGTATCGTTCATAGCCTACAAGGAGTAGAAGAGGGTTAAGTCTTGAGAGCCTGTGTTCTTTTCTCAGGAGGCAAAGACTCCACCTATGCTCTTCATTGGGCCTTCCTCAAAGGTTTTGATATTGAATGTCTAGTGACTCTGGAGCCACGTAGGGAGGACTCATGGATGTTCCATAGACCAGCCATAGCGTTTACAAAACTACAAGCAGAAGCTCTTGGACTACCTCAGATATACATCGAGACTAGTGGGATAAAGGATAAGGAGCTAGAAGACCTAAGAAATGCCCTAGAAATTGCCCTTAGGAAATATGAGGTTGATGCCATAGTGACAGGGGCTCTGCTCTCGGACTATCAGAGGATGAATATAAATCTAATAGCTGAGGAGCTTGACCTAAGGGTTTTCTCACCTCTCTGGAGGAAGGATCAGGCTGAGTATATGCTTGAAGTAGTGAGAATGGGGATAAGATTCATAATAACCTCTATAAGCGCATATGGGCTTGAACCCACATTCTTGGGCAGGATAATAGAGGAGAGTGATGTTCACGAGATCGTGAGAAGAGCTAGAAAATACGGCTTCAATCCTGCTTTTGAAGGAGGAGAGGCTGAAACTCTGGTGCTCGATGCTCCACTTTTTAGGCACTATAGATTGGTTGTGAGAAAGGGCAGGATCGTGAAGCTTGGCGAGTACACATGGAGATATGTGATTGAGGATATTGGACTTGAAGAAAAATGAACGTGATGATTAAGGTTATTCTTCAAGTACTATGAAAGCTCTTACTGGGGAAGCACTCCCGTTTTCAATGGCTAGAGGAACTCCATAGAAAGTTCCTCTCTTACCAACCACCTCGCCTATAGACCTTAGGTTCTCATATATGAGGATGCCTTTTCTAAGGAGTATCTTATGAGCAGGAAATTCCGTAGCTTGTGGAGGGTCTATGCTTGGTGAATCGATGCCAACAGCCTTGATCTCCTTCTCAGCCAGGTATTCAGCAGCATCGGAATCTATTCCGGGGAAGTTCTTGAAGTACTCATCTGACCCCCACTTTGAATCCCAGCCAGTATAGAGCAATACTATGAGGTCTTTCTCCAAGCGTAGGCCCTGTTCATTCTCAGCCCTTTTTATATCCTCAACTCCTATTACGTTCCCTCTCCTTGGCTCTACCTTGAGCGCTATGCAGGGACCGAAGAATTTCCCAAGGGGTATCTTATCTATCGTCGGAGCTTCCTCTATGAAGTGGGCTGGGCTATCCACATGGGTGCCGCCATGTTCTACTACGTAGAGCACATTGGCATAAAAGCCATGAACCTTGATGTTAGCCCACTTTATGATAGCAGGTATTGGATATCCTGGGAAGACTGACATGCCATGTGTTATCTTGTAGGATAAGTCGACTATTCTCATCAAGGCCCCTTTATATATCTATCAAGGCTCTTGAACTTAAGAGTTCATTGCGTTTAGCTCATATGCTCCTACCCTTTGACCAGACGTCTTCAAAGAACTGGACAAGCTTGGTAGCGAAGCTCCTTGAAATAATCACTGCAGTAACTTCATGATTATACATGAGACCACTTTCCGTCCAATTATGACTGCCTATGAAGACTACATAGCCATCAATTATCACCAACTTCACATGAGTTCTGATGGCTGAAGATTCATCAAGTCTCACTAGGATTCCATGGCTTTTCATGAACTCTATCGTCTGAGGGAACTCATCAAGTGTTACATCATCTATCACCACTCTCACGACTACTCCTCTCTTCACGGCTCTGCCTAGTGCGTCTATTAAGGTGTTGACGGGATCGTTGGGTTCATCTACATCATATTTTATCATATACATCATTACTGCTATAGACCTGTTAGCTCTCTCGATATAGTTCAACAGCGAGGTGTAGTATTCAGCGTCCACTAAGGCATAAGCCCTTATCTTGAGCAATTCCTTGATATTCTCGAGCTCCGCTAGGAGAACTCTATAACGTTCTGAAAGGGCGGAGTATTCCTCCCTGAGCTTATACAACCGTTCACTCAAGGACTCGAAGGCCTCAAGGGAGGGGGATAGCATATACCAGCATATCACATAACCGCTTAGAAGCCCTAGAGCCCATGTAATTATCATGAGGGAGATTAGATGTACTCTCCTCAACCTCACAACCCTCAGAGAATATTACTACAACTCAAAAGCCTTTTCGTTCACCTCAAGTAGCTCTTTGGGAAATATCATGGTATTGAGGGAGAGCAGCTCAGCTATGCGCAGGCTATAGTAATCGATGAGGCTCATCTTATAGACTCGTAGCTCATCCACATCAACCAGCATTACGCCATCAAGTCTACATTTGAGAAGCTCGTCTAGGGATATAGGCGGCTTACTATAATACCTTGACAACATTGAGTGTATCTTTTTTACGTGATCAATAAGTTTTACCCTCTTATCAGCAGGGAGCAGAAGGAAAGGAGGTATCATGAGCACATGATGGAGAGGAACCGCTATGAGGAAGAGATCTGCGTACATGCTATACCTAGCAACCTTTGCCAGCTCTCTCATTGACCTGTAGACTATGGGATCCTCGGCATTCTCAGGAGGTACAAACCCTGTTTCAACCTCAACAATGAGCGTGGAGTCCTCATTAGTAGCATAGACATCACATATAAGTAGCTCATTAAGTCTATGCTCAACATCGACATCATAGCCTTCAGCTATCAAGTGTGCAGCCACTACTAGCTCCATAACTGAGTGATTGATCTTCACTAAGCGTTTGGCATGGAGAAGCTCCAGCTTATCCTTCAATCTTCTTAGCTTAACCACGTCTTGATGAGGAAGTTCCGCTGATAGTCTTTCGAAAACCCTGAGGAGCTCATTGCTACTTCTCTCCATCGTGCCTAAGTTAATACCAGCATAAATACAGGTATCGTTTATTTTAAAAGAACGCTTTGTAAGAACGTAATATCTGTTTAGGTATAATGTAAAGCTTAAATACCCCTAGAGACTAAGAATTTATCGACAAAGGAGGGGGCAACCTAGACCGTGACGGAAGCTATGTAGGAGCAAGCGCGGACCACGATGGGCTTAGGCTCATCGTGGCCGTGCTGCACTACATAGCTTCCGCCGCGGTCTAGGCCTAGACCTCCTTTTTACAAAATATCAAGACAGGTAAAACTATACATACCTATTCTCCTGATTGAGTTCTTAGAAATAGGATAGATAGTAGGTTAAGATAATTGCTATTAGTAGCCTAGATGCCTTCAGATATCCTAGCAAGCTTCTCAGGTGTCATCTCCTCAAGCTTACCTCTTCTAAGTATACAGATCCTTCTCCCAGCCATCATTGCTGCCATGGTGCTAGCCACGCTTAGGAGGCCATCATCTGATTCTATGAACACTGTGTCTACCTCCTTAGCTCTCTCTACCATTGCTGTCACCAGTTCGTCTAAGCCTGCATCACCAACTCTCACAAACTCCACAGCTGGAGGCCTAACGCCCATGAGTATTAGTCTCCTCTTAAGCTCTCTCACATCCCTAGAGCTGGCATAGCGTGAGAATATCACCACTAGCTGAGGCCTATAGTGCCTTATAGCCTCTACAAGAGGCTCTATGTTACGACCCAGAGGTGCCATGAGCCTTACTCTTAAGGATGCCCACTCTAATGTGACAGTCCTTATGAAGTTGGCCACCTCATAGGCCTGAGACCTATTCACTTTGCCATAGGGGCTAGATGTCCTGATCTTCAGCGTTAACTTACAGAAATCTGTAGTAGCAGACTCCTCCACCTCAAGTCTAGACACTGCATTGAATGGTCTGCCTCCTCCTCTACTATAGAGGAACTCCACCCAGTGTATTCTTCTGCTAATCAGCTCCTCTACGCCCTTATAGACTCTTGATACGCTGACTTCTATTCCACCCTCAAGCTCTCGAAGCCTCCAGTACACGTAGTCTATGAAGGAATCGGCCTTCTCACGAGGTATTCTAGCAGGTATGTCTATTATCCACCAGCCCTCACGTATAACCTCAGCTTCAAGCTTCCACCTTCTTCTCAATGATGGAGTAGCAAGCTTTGATGCCATGAGGGCAGGGAGAACTCCGGAGACTATGGATATGGCCGTGGAGGTCATAATTACCATTAGAGCATCCATTAAGCCTATCTTTATGTCAACAGGGACTATGATGGAGGCTATGTCCATCACTCTGAAGAGTATGATGCTTATGAGGAAGCCAAGCGAGCCACCAACCATGCCCAGCACTAGAGCCTCTGAGAGGAATACGAGGAATATGTGAGTTGGATTAAGTCCTACACAGGCCAGGGTGAAGATCTCCCTTCTTCTCTCATATACGGATGCGAGCACTATAGAGCCTATGTTGAGGGCTGCTATGATGAATGGGATAAGCGCTACTGAGCCCTTGACCTCGTACCTTCTGCCAAGAACGAAGACTCTTGAGTTCATGCCAGAGGGGGCAACGTACACTACGTAGGGGGTGAGTAGGCTAAGCCTCCTTGCAAGCTTCAAGGCATCCTCAGGAGACCTTGTATACACGTAGACCTTAGTTAAGCTACCACCAAGAGCTAGGGCTGTTCTATCGTTTACTAGGATGAGGTGTTCTGGTGAGACAACAGCAGGCCCTGGGCTGCCTGGGAGAATTGTGAAAGGCAGCCAGGTGTAGCCACCCACATCAAATATATCAACCATCTGTGAAGCATCGAAATATCCAACTATCCTTAGCTTGCTGCCTCTGATGACTATTATGTCGCCTATTCTCAGGTCAAGGCCTTGAGCAACAGACTTGGCTAAGAGAACTGTATAGTCTTCATTGAGTAGTGTGTCAAGAGCATCTGGAGGATAAACTAGCGGCTTTATCTTCTCTAGCACGGGAGCATGCTTTGAAAGGCCTACGAACCCAAGTATGGGGAATGTATCTATAGTGCCTAGAGGTTCAGGCTGAGGCATACTTTCCACTTTGATAGCCATCTCAGCGACTTCAGGTTGAGCAGCTATCCACTCAATATCAGCTAGCTCAAGAGCTCCTCTGCTCTTGAATACTAAGAGTATGTTGGGTGCGCTAGGAGGATTAACAGTTGTTGTGACTAGCTCCCAGGGGCTGACTATTATCATTATGGAGAGCAGATTAGTCATGGCTATGGCCATAGAGGATATAGCGATTAGAGCTAGAACTGTTCTCAGCCTTCTCCTCCTAAGGTTTCTTGCTGCCATCGACAACGCCATAGATATGGCTGAGAACAGGGGTATTCCTTTCTCGGTCTTGATGCCCTCTAATAGGTTTGGGAGAAGATAGAGGGCGAAGAGGAATATCATGAAGAGATATGCTATTGTAGCTATGTCAGCCATGGAGACAGGGCCTGCCATGGGGAATGCTCTATATATGACGGTCTGCAAGACCACAAAGCCTGCTATAACAAGCACTACCTGCCCTTCAGCTGATTCTGAGACGACAGATGCTAAACCTGCAAGGGTTATGAACGTTATGAGGAACATGAGCGGGAAGGTAAGTCTCGCCTCACCCATTATCATGCCTAGCCTCTCTTCCATGTCCTTAACCATTGTGTACACGTACTTTAGATTATACTCCGCCTCATCAGTATTGTTCACTTTAAGAAGGTCTTCTGTGACTGCGAGAGTGGTGTTCAGGCTCCTTATAGTCTCCACCTCAAAACCTAGATAGAAGCCTCTTTCTCTCATGACATTAACATCTTCAACTATGCCTTTGTATAGGGAGAGAACTCTCTCAAAGTCTCTTCTAGCTATCTTCAAGGAGACAGCTTCTATATAATGAGGGCCTAGAGTATCCAGAGTCATAGGCCCAACGGAGGAGGTTATGTGTTCAGCACCTCTTCGGATATCGATGAGAAGCGTAAATGAGACATTGAGAGGAACTATTAATGAGTAGCCCTTGACTCCTAGAATATGCAGAATTCTTCTGGTGGCCTCAGTTCTCTCCAGTATCAGAGGGATTGAGAAGTTAACCTCAGGCACTGCCTTTATGTTAACCTCAGAAGGTTCTCGAGCTTCAAGAGGCGGATATACCCCCTTCAGGATTATTGCTGCTCCTTTTATCAAAGTTATATTTCTCTCGACCAAGGGTTCTTCTATGGTTCCTAGGTCCAATATGAAGGGCACGTATGTAACGTTGCCTTCCATGATGGGGCCTGCTATGGACACTGAAGTTCCTCTAGTCACAGCAATCTCGAGCAATCCATTATGCGACCTAACTCTGCGTACAAGACCTTGAACTATCGCTATGAAGTCCAGGTCCTGTTCTATGTTGAGAAGCTTTAGCACTACTCTAGATGAACTTCTTACAATGAACTCCAGCTCATTCACGTCTATGAGTTTGTCCTCATGCCATAGCTCTGTTCTAAGAACAATCCTATGGTCTTTGTCCACAAATATCGGTGGCCTCCAGTCTATCCTTGAGACTCTTCGCGCGGGTTCTTCAGCCCTAGGAATTGATATTTCCAGACTATCGCTAGCCAGTGTCTTATTCTCATCCTCGTCTAGAATGTACCACCTGAGTATAGCTGATTGAGGTGCCTCTGGATCATCATTGACTATCCATAGGTCGAATGTTATGGGAGACAGGCCATCATAGACCACATCATATAGTCTGGTGCCATAATCTCCTCTCCAGTCCACTATGATGTGGGTTGGATTATATGCCATCTTTACAACATCGTAAGCAATCTTAGGCACTCGATAGTAGTCTATGATGGAGTACGATATGGCTGGAAACATATCAGTAAGTGTGAATATGCAAACTCCTCCAGAGACATTGAACTTAAGTAGCCTCATGTGCTCTATGGCCACCTTCAGTATCCTTGCCTGATATAGTTGACTTGCTTCTATGAAGTCCTCTAGGCATTCATAGTCTTCAGGCAGGCCCACTCCATAGCTTGACCATAGTTCAGGATTGAATCCTCTGAACATGAACTCGTAGAACAAGGGCTCACCTTCCCTGATAGGCCATTTTTCTACTTTAACCAGTCGCCAGAAGGGAGAGTTTGCGCTTGGGAGAGATTGAGCACCGAACTCGCTTAGGAAACCTACCTCAAGTCTTCTGAAGTCAAGCCAGCTTCCTTCCTTCCACCCATAGAATATGTGGGAGTCTTTATGACCACTGGAGAGTAGGATAGGGCGAGCATCGCCCAGCAGCCTTATGGTATTTGCGGCCATCTCTACAAGCCGCTTAAGCCTATAACCTGCCTTTGAAGGAGCTCCTACGGCCCATGGAGCTCTCTCATGTAAAGACCACATTACTACAGAAGGATTGTTGTAGAGGAGAAGAACCATCTCGACGATCTGCTTTATGGCACTTCTCTTGAAGAGTTCGTACTCATCTCCCCACAGATCCTCGGCATAAAGGCCTATGAGAGGAGATTCTGCCATAACCATGAAGCCCCTTTCATCTGTTGTTCTGTAGAATTCAAAGGGCTCTACATGAGCATAGACCCTGATGAAGTTTATTCCCGCCTCCTCAAAGAGTGATAGGTCTTTTTCAAATAGGCTTCTATTCGACCTTATGAGAAGGAACTCTGAGACGTAAGCTCCTCCTCGTAGGAAGATCTTCTTACCATTGAGGGTAAAGGTACAGTAGTACTTCTCAAGGTCAGCCTTGAACTCTCTTATGCCGAATATTGTTGTCTGCTCACCTTGTAGAATATCATCGACGAAGGCCTTTACATGAAGCTCATACAGATTGGGCTCTCCATAGTCCCAAGACCACCATAGCTTAGGCTCCTCGATAGTTATGGTTCTCTCAACCCACTTTCGCTCACCTGCATCAAGGGTTAAGGAGAACTCATCCTTGATACTCTTGGATTCGAAGTTGTATCCCCTGACTTCAAGGGTAACGCTGATATCAGCTTCCCTGTACCCTCTATTATTGAGCAGCAGCTTGACTTTAACGTATGCTATATCATTGGTTCTGTCATAGCTGGTATCGACTAGGGTAAGGTCAATAGTTATGTCCTCGCTCACTAGAAGCTCTACTCCTCTCCACAAGCCTATGGGCTTGATACGCTCAAGCCTGTAAGGCAATCGCCCCAGGGCCCAGCTTGGGTAGGGCTTTATGTCTGAATCGGTGAATACACCTTCAAGTAACTTCTTGGTTCTTAGATTCTCCTCTATTGGAGATCGTACACAGACTACCAGAACGTTTACATCGTCAAATCTTACAACATCAGATACATCGAAGTAGAAGGGGGAGAAGTACCCCTCATGACGACCTAGATAGCGTCCATTAAGCCATACATCGGTTATTATCCATGAGCCCCAGAATACAAGTCGTAGTCTTTTCCCATGAAGGTCTGGCGAGACCTTGAACTCTTTCCTCAGCCATATAGTTGAGTTGCCATAGGTGGCGATCATTTGAAATGGAACTTGAATTGTACTCCAGTCGGTGGGTTCATAATATGGGCTGTAATACTCATTGAGAAGACCATTCTCGTACGTATCAATTTTCATGAGCCAGGATCCATTAAGGCCTATTCTGCTGAGGAGGAAGGGCTCGAACTGTATGAAGTGATCAAGCACTTCATCGAGGATCTCACGTTCAGCATAGACAAGCAAGGAGTTTATCGCTGGCAATATGACGACGAATAGGGTTAATAGCAGTATTATGACTGTGGTGATAATGGACAATCTTGAGGGGGCCAACGGCTCACCAACTTCATATTACATAAAGTATCTTTTTATACTTTCTCCATTGAGAGAGATCAGGGGAACAGTTTCATGAGGAGCAGGGAAGGAAGACGATTCATTGCCTATCTAGAGAGATCATATGACTATCTATTGTTGATCCTAGTCGTCATATATGGGATTGCATCCTTCAAGACCATATTTAGAGAAGGCATCGTGCCAGGATGGGATCATCCTTTTCACCTTGTTAATGGTTATCTTACTGCTGAATACTTCCTCCCTTCTTTGAATATTTTGGGTTGGGATCCTTACAATATGTTTGGATGGGTCTTCAACCAATACTACAACCCAGGAGCTTACATACTCATAGCCTTTATCCATAACTTGCTGGGCAAGGCGCTTGACATAGTTCTCACGTATAAGATAGCGCTTATTGTAGTATATCTCCTGCCTGCTCTTGCTATGTTTGCTCTTCTTAGAGTAATTAAAGGGGATAAGGTAGCTGCAGTTCTGGCTGCTCTGTCGCTATTAACAGTGTTTAATGAGGAGTCAGAGTGGCTTGATGCCGGCTTGAGGCAAGTCTACTACATAGGAATGTGGCCTCACAGACTGGGCATAGGGCTTGCTATACTAGCCCTTGCCCTCTTTGAAGCCGGAAGAAGGGCTAGAAGCAGAGTATGGGGAATTGTGTTGAGCCTATGGTGTGGTGCCGTCATGGCTTTTTCACTACTATCTCACGTCATGGCGACGCTAGGTTTGGCCTTCTCACTGTTGACATTCATCCTCATATCCTTCATGGACATCGTTAAGAGGAATATAAGGAATATAAGGAAGATGTTAGCAGAAACTTCATGGTTAATGGCACTCTTCATATGCTCAGTATCGATGGCATTGGCCTTGGATGCCTTCTGGATGATACCCCTTCTTGAAACCATGAAGACCTATCACAATCTCCCGACAATAACTTGGGAAGTGGGGCCTTGGCTCTATATCCACGTGCTGATCTCCATGGGAATGATAAACTACATATTTCTCCCAGTTGGCATTGTAGCTCCTGTGCTGAAGACTGAGAAGAAGATGAGACCTGTTGCCATAGCATCCCTGATCTCTGTAATGGGCATGATGCTGTTGAGCCTTCTATACCCCTATGATGGCTACCTAGGGTTAAGGCTACTATACGCCTACGTGATGTGCCTGGTAGCTGCTCTAAGCACTGGCGATGTAGCTACTTATTCGCTACTAGCCTCCGCCATACTTCTGCTACTACTAGGCACAGGGCCTAGAACCTACACATTCCAATTCCTGTGGTGGAAGATAAACCTAGGAGACATACTCCCATACTATAAGGAATATGGATATGCTAAGTTTGGAGCTTTGGCTCGTGCCTTACTTATGGGCCTAAGCGCTCTTGGTCTCTCATTCGTAGTAAACGCTTCTCTTAAGCTCATTCGAAGTAAGAAGAGCGCTGAGAGAAGCTTGGGAAGCATAGGGATTATGTTCCTACTTTTCCTTGTGATAAATGTGAACCTATCTGCTCAGATTGACAACACTGATATAGACTACCCCTTGTCAAAGGACATAGTATTTAAGCTTGATAAGGACTTCCCGGGCTATCATACTCTGCAGACAGTGATAAAATGGGTTGAAGAGAATACAACGCAGAATACATACATATTTCTCCAAGATACACTCTTCAAACTAGGGGATTGGAAGCGATATCCCGTGTCTCATTACTTCTATCTAGTTTCCTACATAGCTAAGAAGCCCATAGTAGGCGGTGTTGTGGGGACTAGATACATAACACATCCACTAGCTAATACTGAGACCGACATAATACTTGGGCAGCATATATCCAAGCTCATGAGGAAGCCAGAGCTTGTCTCCAGAATGGCCCAAGAGCTAGGCATATCCTACTTCATAGTATTCGATGAGAGGCTTAAGACCATTCTCGATCACTTAGAGGACTTCGTGAAGGTCAAGGACATAGACGAGTTCTCAATATATAGAGCGAAAGAGCTGAATCCCATCATAGAGGTCACTTGTAATGGAAGCGTTCAGATCCTTGAGTATGCGCCTAACATTTTGAGGATCAAGGTCATGGCGGAGGATGATGGATGGCTGCTGATAAGGATGATTAAGTATCCAGGATGGCATTGCTATGTGAGTGGAGAGGAGGTTGATATCGAGGAGTACAATCCTTTAATACCATCAGTGGTAGTTGTGCCTGATGGAGAAGCTCTCTTCTATAATTATAAACTACCCTTTATGAAAGTCAAGATCAGAAAGGGTATGAACGATGTAACGCTTAGATTTAATAGAAGGACTTATGGAGATACCATAACGTCAATAGCCATGATAGTGCTTATGATAGCAACAGCAACAGCGTTTGTCTACAGTATAGTACGGAGGAGAAGAAGATGAGACGACACATACTCTGCATACTACGACTCATGAGGCCATATCAGTGGTACAAAAACCTACTTGTGTTCGTCCCACTGATATTCTCTTTAAATGCTATGAATATTGAGCTGTACTCTCCCTGCCTCATAGCCTTCACGTCCCTCTGTCTAGCCTCAAGCGTAAACTACATAATTAATGACATAAAAGACCTTGAGAGGGACAAGCTTCATCCTGAGAAGAGGATGAGACCTCTTCCCTCAGGAGAAGTTAAGCTATGGGAAGCTCTGGCTTTAGCACTAGCTCTTTCGATACTATCCCTTATCATGGGATGGTGCTTGGGCAGGAGCTTTAGTATTACGTTGTTAGCATTCCTAGCACTAGGCCAGCTGTACAATTTTGTGTTTCGCGAAATTCCATTGATAGATGTCATCATCATAGGATTTAACTATGTGCTCAGGACTGTAGCTGGGGCAGTAGCTATTCGAGTTAGAATAAGTCCATGGCTCTTCCTTGGCATATTCCTTGTCGCTCTCATGCTCTCTCTTGGTAAGAGAAGGGCTGAGCTTGAAGTGCTTGGAGATAGTGCGATCATACACAGAGGGGTCTATAAAGCCTACACTAAGGAGTTGATGGATATGCTCCTCATCATGATCTCCACCTCGGTAATAATGACCTACTCCATGTATTCGATATACTCCCCCATAGGCGATTGTAGGCTCATAATAACTGTACCCTTAGTCATATACATAGTCATGAGGTACCTATACCTAGTCTACTCGAAAAGTCCCATAGCAAGGTCTATGGAGAAGCTCTACAAAGACCATCCACTCTTGTCAGCGCTGCTCCTATGGCTGTTGATGGTACTTACACTGCTCTATGCAATTCCAAGAGGGGGAGTATGCTGAAAATAGATACACACGTGCACACGATATTTTCAATAGATGCCATGATACGCCCTAGCAACATGCCGAAAATTCTCAGGAGGAAGGGATTAGATGGTGCTGTAGTGCTTGATCATGATCTTGCAGGAGCCTTCAAGTGCGTGCCAAGAGAAAACATAGTGATAATTCCAGGCGTGGAGCTAAGTACTGATGTTGGCCACATAGTAGGGCTCTTTGTGGAGGAGGACATAAGAACATCAGATGCCATGGAGGCTATAGATGAGATAAAGGAGAGAGGAGGACTTTCCATTTTGGCACATCCTGATCAATTTCCTAGAGCCCACAAAGCCAGCCTAGCAAAGCTAAGGCTTATAGCCCGTAGAGTTGATGGGATAGAGGTATATAATGGTAGGACACTCAGGATGCCATGGATGAAACTAGGATTTAAACTAGCAGAGGACTATGGAAAGGCTATGATTGCAGGAAGCGATGCTCACTTTGATTTTGAAGTTGGAACGGCTTATACAGTGGCGCCAGGAGCTAGTGAAGAGGACTTCTATAAGGATGTTAAGATGGGAAAAACAAAGGCGGTATACAGACCTAGACCTCCTATAGGCCATCTCCTTAGCCTCTTCGTCAAGCTCATGAGGCTAAAGAGGAGATTGAGGGCCTATGTCTCCATGCCCATAATTCATAGCAGCGACTTGGACTTCAATCGTGCAATAGTCAATATAGTGGAGTCGCTAGGTATAGTCGTAACCTCTCCATGGGTTGCAATGGGGCCCAGCAGAGAGCTATCTCCTGAGGAAGTATACCTGAGAGATCTCAACACCATAGATAAAAGCGACCTAGTCATAGCTGAAGTCTCTACACCAAGTCATGGAGTTGGAGCGGAGATTATGTATGCAATAGTGAGGAAAAAGCCTGTTATAGCAGTCTATAGAAGAGACGCTAAGGTGTCGTATATGGTCTTGGGCGCCCCCATGGTCATAGAGATTGAGTATGAAGACCTAGATGAACTTAGAGATATGCTCAAGAAGCTTCTCGTGTACTCAAAGAAGAGATAAAAGGGACCAGCCTTCAGACATAATATCAGGAGAGCTATTATGAGGGGAAAGAGGCCTATCAGAGGAGTAATTGTCCATGCCAGGCCTCTAGGAGAAACCATGGTAGATGATGAGGGAAATAGATGGGAGCTATGGGAGTTCATAGTGGAGCTGAGGAGCTATAGTAAGAGGGGGCTTGGGATGAGGGAGCTACCTCAAGGCCTTAAGGGACGTCAGGTCAAGGTGTATAGATGGTGCCTTTACGATTGGCATCACAAAGAGGGGTCATGGATAGTGCTTGACCCAGATGAGATCAAAAATATTATATGATTGATTCTAATGAGGAACTAATCGCCTTTTAAATGTTTGTCAAACCATCTAACTATGTGCCTAAGCCTTTCTACTCTATGCTTCGGCTTTCCAGTTCTGGATAGGTCATGATTCTCTCCAGGGAAGAGCACAAGCTCTACTTCCTTGCCTAGGAACTTCAAAGCAGTGAACATCTGCAACGCTTGATCAAGCCAACATCTATAGTCTTCTATGCTATGTATTATCAAGAGAGGTGTTTTGACGTTCTTCGCATACCTGATGGGTGAGCGCTTCAAATACTCCTCCTCATTATCCCATGGAGTGCCGCCTATCTGATCAGGGTTGAAGTAGTATCCTATGTCAGTTGTTCCAAAGTCAGATATCCAGTTGCATATAGAGCGGCATGTTATCGCAGCTTTGAACCTATCGGTATGGCCTACGATCCAGTTGACCATGAAGCCTCCATAGGATCCTCCTATGACGCCTATACGGTTGGGGTCTATGAAGTCGTAGTGAGATACCACGTAGTCTACAGCCTCCATGAGATCTTGATAGTCTCTATCACCATACTTCCTTCTTATATCCTTGAACTCCTGGGAATAACCATCACTTCCACGGGGATTGGTGTAGATTACTACATATCCCTTAGAAGCCAGTAGTTGGAACTCATGCATGAATGCATGACCATAGGCAGTCATGGGACCTCCATGAATCTCTAGGATGGCAGGATACTTCTTACCTTCCTCAAAATCAGCTGGCTTCATGATCCATCCCTCGATGGGTACGCCATCGCTAGCCTTGAAAGTGAACTTCTCAGGCTTGACTATCTTGAGCCTCTTGAGTATAGGCCCATTGAAATCTGTCAGCTTCCTCACTCCTCTCTCATCTTTAACCCATACCTCACAGAGCTCCGTATCAGTCATACTTATGAAGGCAACTATATCCTTGGCTATACTGAACCCTTCCACAGACCTATCTCCTCCTACAACAACTTCCCTTTCGCCAGTCTTCATGTTGAGCCTATATAGATGTACATTAGCACCATCAGCCACTAGGAAGTACACGTAGTCTCCATGCCACTCAGGGCCATTGTTTAAGGATCTTACTCTTACATCACTGTTAAGAGCATTCTCTATGTTTCTGTCCAAATCTTTTATTAAGTCCTCGACTTCTCCTCCCTCTGAAGGTATCATCCATACGTGATTGTGGGTGGAGAATCCATATTTGAGGTCATTCCCTCTGAAGATGATGTACTTATCATCGGGACTCCATGATACATAGTCCATCCACATATTACTCTCAGTAAGCTTAACCACTTCACCACTCTTGAGGTCTAAGATGAATAGGTCTCTCACCATAGGCTTCATGTCACTAGTCTTGGCTATATAGGCTATCCTGTCGCCTTTGTGTGAAAAGGCTGCATGTGTTACGTCAATTTCGCCTTTCGTGAGCTGTTCCACTTCACCACTCATTACATCAACTATGAAGAGGTGTTTTCTGAGAGTGTGAATGAAGCCGACGCCATTAAACCAGAAGGGTATTCTCCTTATCACTTTGACGTCCTTCTCCTCCTTGCCAACCCATGACCTGAATATTACATGACGTCCATCAGGGGACCATCTAGGATCCTCTACTCCTCCCTTCATCTTAACCACTAGGCGAGGCTCACCACCCTCCTTTGGTATGATCCAAAGCTCGCCACCTCTCTCTCCAGGCTTGAAAGTTCTTGCAGAGGTGAAAAGAATGTGCTTGCCATCTGGTGACCAGCGGGGAATGGAGTCTTTAGGCCCTGTAGTTAGGCTTCTTAGCTCCTCAGTTCTTCTGTTGATAATCCATATGTTGCTTTTGTAGTCGTCTGCTTCAAGGTCTATCTTCGTTACGGTGAAGGCAATGTGTTCTCCATCAGGCGATATGTCAGCATTGGATACGAACACAAACCTAGCTAAGTCCTCTATCTCAACAGGCTTCTTCATACTGCTCTCCTCTTGATATAAGATTGGAAGCATAGTGAGCTTTTTAATACTTACTCTGACGAATATTCTTGAAGGACCTTGTATGCAGCAATGAGTTGGCATAGTGTTAAGCTTAAATTAATCAACTAGCCACTATCACCTGAGGTGGAAGATATATGAGAGAGGTGTGGGGTATCAAGTTCTTGTTCTGTGGGCTAACGGCATTATTAGTCTTGAGCACCTTGTCCATGGTAGTCAATGTCAAAAGCCAGGAGGTTACTGAGGTGAAGGTCAAGCTCCCCGTATACTTCATAATATTTGGAAGACCCTTCACCTTTTGGGAGTTCTTAGCCCTTATGACTGCCTTCTTCATCTTAGTATTCCTGATAGGCGTATTGCTAATAGAGTACAGGCTTTGGCGTATTAGAAGGGCCTTGAGGAGCTAGCACCTTTATAGCTGCGTAGAGGAATCCTCAGCAAGAAATTTCCTATAGGTCTTCTCACGTTCAGGAAGTTGTTTTCTAGCCATGTTATTCACCTCCTTTCTTATGTTCTCCTTCAGCTTAGCTGCCATTCTCCTAGCCCACTCACTATCATACCACTTATCAATTTCTCTGATACTCCTGGCCATCATGACTACTACCCTTCCTACATTTATAGCATCTATGACCGCGTTTTCATCTTCTAAGACATCTCCCATTTTATTGTAGTAGGCAAGTGCCCATGGAGGTATGGATAGGCCCATGGAGACTAGAATCGCATAGAGCTGTGATATAGCTAGAATACATCCACTATCGTTGCCACAAGCAATGATGCCAGCGACCTTCCCTTCAAGAAGGCTACGACCATACTCCTTTATAGTGATCATGTTCTCAAAGGCTGTGAGCCTATCTATGAAATTCTTGACGACAGCTGAAGGAGAGTACCAATACACTGGAGTGGCTATTATAAGGGCGTGAGCTTCAAGTATCATATCGTAGATGCTACGCATGTCATCCTCTATTACGCAGGGATATCGGCATATGGTCTGCTCATCGCATAGGCAGCCTATGCAAGGCTTTATCTCATAGTCGTATAGATGGATTAGCTCTGTATCAGCTCCTTCCATCTTAGCAGCTTCTAGGGCTAATCTTAGGAGCTTATAGGTGTTTCCATACTTTCTTGGTGAGCCATTAATGCCTAGTACTTTGACCGACTCCTTCACCAGAGCTCACCTCTGCAGCATGGTAATCTGAAGAGATATGCAAATATTAGCTTAAGCCCTAGGCTATTAATGAAGAGGTGTAGATAAGCCTTAAACTATGAAGAGGGCGTGCCAAGGGGAGACCTTTATGGCTACGGAGGAGTACAGATGTAGTAGATGTGGCGCTCCTCTTGAAGTAAGCCCTGAGACCATAATGGCCATCTGTGAGTACTGTGGCTTTCCTAACATCATTTCAGGCACCCTAGACTTGAAGCGAGTCTACATAGTGCCTTCCCTTAGAAGAGAGGATGCAGTTAAGGCTTTTCATAAGCTCATAGAGAGGGACTTTGACCTAAGAAGGCTAAAAAGAGATATCAGCATCGTAGATCTTGAAGGCTACTACATTCCAGTATGGCTTGGAGAGGCTAAGGTAAGTGGGGAAGTAGAGTACTATAGGTATGAGGAAAGGAATATCGGTGGGGAGAGTACGAGGGTTAAGGCAAGATACAAGGAGAGAATAGATAGAGTTATCAAGGTCCCCATCATAGGTAGAAGGCAGATTGGAGGACTCGGCATAGATGAGCTGGTTAAGAAGTTTGTATGTGAGGAAAACGTGGCTAGTAGAAGACTAGCTGATGTTGAAGAGGATGAGTGGATGAGGATGAGGTTAAAGATACTCAACACAGAGATAGATGAGACAGACGCCATCAGTAGAATGAGAGAGGATGCAGTTGATATAGTAAGGGAACAATATCTTGAGAAAGCTGAGGGCATAGAGTATTTCTCATGTACAACAAAGGAGCTGAGAAATGTTGGGCTCTTTTTAGTACCCATCTGGTGGGTCTACTACAAGTACAAGGGCTCAATATATCAGGCTGTGTTCAGTGGATGGGATATGAGCTGCATTGCGAGAACTGAACCCCTAACCTTTCTAAGAAGATTGCTATTAGTAGGTGTGGCAACAGGTGTCATTGTATTAATGTCCATCCTCAATGGCCCTTTACTTCAAATGGCAAAAGAGATTAATGTTCTCGGATGGCTGGCTCTCTGTGGCTTTCTTTTGTCAGTAGCATATAAGGCAAGTCGTGAAGCTCTTGAAGACATAAGGATAGAGAGGGAGGTACGATGAACCTCAGGGTCATTCGATGTCCTGGGTGTTCTGCTGAGGTAAAGGTGCCTGAGACTGGTCACACGACTACATGCCCTTACTGTGGTCTCACCTTCAGAGTAACCCCCGCAGGAGCTGAGGAACTAGAGGTGGATCATTTCTATTTTCCACTTGATAGAAGAGACCCCTATGACTTAATGATGAGATTTGTTGAGAGGCAATATGGGGTCCCTGCTGACATAAGGACATCTTCATATCTGACAGGCAGAGAGCTACACTTTGTTCCAGTGTACTTCTTCTATGTACACGGTGTAGCTGAAGCTGAGAGAGATGATGGAAGGAGAGTACTAGTTGAGGAAGTGGACTTCATAGGATTTCCAGCCGTTGAACTTCCCATAGCTAAGATGCTGTGGGAGTATCCCTTCCCTATTCGAGGAAGAAGATTCTTCGAGGAGAGGATAATGAAGATGGGCAGATACTATGAACCTGTCATAGCCAAGGATAGAGCGGAGAGAATGGCACTTGAGTATCTGAGAATTCTCATAGATGAGGAAGCTAGGAGGTCTGTTGAACCCTTAGGCAGGATAATTGAGAGAAGGATGGAGGTTAGATTCAGAGGGCTAGTCCATTATCCAGTCTGGGAGCTACATTATCACTATAAAGGCAAGGAGTATAAGGGGTATGTTGATGGAGCGACTGGGATGGTCATTGAGGTAGAGTATCCAATAGCTCTCAGAGCGAGAGCTGTTCAGATGGCACTAGCGGGGCTCTTCATATTGTTAGGCGTGCTCATACCAACGATGATCATCGCTATAACCAGATGCTCTCCTCTGGCACTTGCAGCAGGAACAGTAACTGGCATTGTAGCAGCTATGGCTCCCTTTACGAGGACTATCAAGAGAGTGCTCAAAGCCTCGCAAGTGAGCAAGTTCCTAACCAGAAGGAGGCATAGAAGGAGAGGAGCTCACGAGAGATTTTTAAGACTACTAGGCACTATAAGGATAAAGTGGTGAGCAATATTGAGCAAAGAGCTAAAACTCCTTGAGAAAATCATGCTCGTCATACCAGGATTTAGAGGCTATAAGAAAAGAGAGCTCATAAGGGAGGATGATAAGCTAGTCAGAGAGAAGGTCGCTTCTATGCTTGATGATGCCAGAAGAGAGCTTGAAAGGATAATGCCTCTAGCTCTTCCATTGATGGGAGCAGATGTAGAACAGATGGACAGGCTTAGAAAAAAGCTTATGATGGTATCAAGCAAGATAAGACATGCTGAGCATGGATATGCAGGTTACTTTGACCGCATAAAGGTGGAGGAGCGTGAGCTCATGAAACTCTATGAATACGACTATAAACTCATTAAGCAAGCTAAGCAGATATTAAGAGGAGTGAAAGAGCTGAGGAAATGTCTAGGAGACAAAGGGAGAATGCTCTCTGAGGTGTTGAGTCTAACATTGATGATCGGTGAGTTAGACGATTTGATTATTAGGAGAGACAGGATGTTTAAAGTCGAAGGTTAGGAGGTGATGAGGTGCCTAAGGTAATAGAGTGGATAAACCCTAGAGAGGATGAGATCATATGGAGATATCCTGATGAGGTCATTGAGTGGGGTAGTCAGCTTATAGTCCATGAGTATGAAGTAGCGATTTTCATGAGGGACGGCAAGCTATATGATGTATTCGGACCAGGAAGACATACCATAACTACTCTTGCACTTCCACTGCTTACTAAGGTATTGAGCAAAGTGGCAGGGTTCGACAAGATCCCATTCAGAGCCACGGTGATCTTCGTAAGCCTCAAGCAATTTCAAGGCAAGTTCGGAGGCAGGACTCAGACAAGGGAGCTTGCTCCACTGATGTTCCATGGCACCTACTGGTTTAGAGTAGCTGATCCTAAGCTCTTTCTCGTTGAGGTCGTAGGTGGGCAAAGCCTTTATGATAGCACCTCAGTGTCTAGGTTCTTAAGAGGATATTTCAATGAGCACATGATGAAGTACTTAAGCTCCTACAGCATATATGATGTCTTCAGAAATCTTGATAGAGTATCAATGGAGGTCAAGGTCAAGCTCATGGATGACTTCAGGAGGATAGGTCTTGAACTGGTAGATGTAAAGTTTGAAGGAGTGGATACAACTGATGAATGGAGGCAGAGGATATTTTGGCTAAGACAGATGGGACCCGAGGCTGCAGCTTATGTTCTTCAAATGGATACGCTGAGGTCAGTAGCCAAAGAGCTGGGCAAAAGCCCAGGAGCTGCAGTTGGAGCTGGTGTAGCCATAATACCACCCTTGGCGTACCCTCCAGCAGCTCCTGCTGTAACTCCACCTACAAGAACATGTCCAAGATGCAAGAGGCCTGTGCCTCCTGATGCGAAGTTCTGTCCCTATTGTGGACAAGCCCTAGTTGCTCAGAGATGTCCTGGATGTGGAAGAGAAGTACCTCCAGGAGCTGCATATTGTCCGTATTGTGGAAGGAAAGTAAGCTAGGCTCTCCTCAATGTAGTCCTCGTGAGAGGTAATGGGATGAAGTTTTTAGAGAGGTGCATTAATGAATGCACTGGTGATGAACTTCCCTGCGGGAAGACTGACTAATGATGAGTGCGGTCGGGTTCTGAAATCAACTTAAGAATGTATCTGGCGACATCAACAGGAATTTTAGCAGCTGAGCGTAGACTCTAGTCGTTAATCTCATCAACCTATGCCTTGACCTCATCACGACTCGGAGGATATGGAAGGCATCATTCATCAGGCTCTTCACCAGGCCATCGCAGCTTTGAAGGCTCTAGCTAAGCCAAGTGCTATATAGGTTGGAGTGTATTCTCATGATAGAAATTTTAAAATGAGAATGACTACTAATTGAGCATGTGATACTCTACGGTCCTGTGATGTCATGGAGGCTGGGTAGGTCTCTAGGAGTAGATCCAGTCCAGCCTCCCAAGATTTGTACTTATGATTGCATCTATTGCCAACTAGGCCCTACTCGGTACAAGATAGGCTCGCTTGATGAAGCCTATAGGTTGAGAACCTTTCCATCGGCTGAACAGTTGAGGAAGGAGCTTGAGAGGAAATTGAGGACCTGCGCCTTAGGCTTCATAAACTTCATAACCTTCTCGGGATGTGGAGAGCCTACTCTCTCACCTAATCTCAGAGAGCTTGTGCTCAGAGTAAGGGATGTCACCAAGGGCCTAGTACCTGTTGCAATACTGACGAACTCAAGTCTTATATGTGATGAAAGGGTTGCGAGCACTCTAGCCATGTTTGACCTGGTCATAGCTAAGCTGGATGCTCCTTCGGAAGAAGAGTTCAAGGTTGTGAATAGGCCTCACGAGGCGATAAGGTATGATGATGTTGTAGAGGCTTTGAAGGAGTTCAGAAGAAGGTATAGGGGAGTTCTAGCAGTTGAGATCATGCTACTCAAATATAAGGGCCTTAATCTAATTGAAAAAGTTGATGAATATAAGGAACTTATAAGGTACATAGGCTTTGACATGGTACAGGCCAATACTGTCACACGACCTCCTCAGATTGAAGAGGTGAAGGCCATAAGCAAGGAGGAGATGAACGAGTTCGCAAGAGTGCTTCGAGAAGAGCTCAGAATAGATGTAAAGGATCCTTATTCTTCCCGTCCTCTCATCAGAGGCAAGCTTACGCTAGAAGATGTTGAAAATGAGATCTATGAGGTACTGAAGAGGAGGCCATGCAGTGTAGCCTATCTTTCGAGGATTCTAGGGCTCGAGGAGAAGGCCACAGTAGAGGTCGTCAGGAGGCTGCTGAGAAGAGGGCTAGTGGAGGAGGTAGTTTATCGAGGAGAAATGGTCTACAGAGCCATTTCGAGTAGTTAGAAACTTACGATATGAGAGGGAGCTGAGCATATAGTAGGATCAAGGCCAGAGTTAGAGAGAGGAGGCTTACTATAGCACCATACTTCACCCAGTGAGTGAACGATATAGTACCTATCTTTCTCGCCTCAAGCATTCCTATGGCCACTATATTGGCTGTGCTGCCGATTATTGTGAAGTTGCCAAAGTACGTTGAGGCGAAGAGTATGCCCCACCATAGTGGATATGCATTAACGCCCATGGCTTCAAGGCCATGTATCACTGATATGAAGAGGGCTATGGCTAGAACATTATCCATCAGTGCACTAAGGATGCCACAGAGAAAAGCAGTTATGAATATGAGCTGAAATATATCACCTCCGCAGACAAGGGCTATGCTATGGGCCATTATCTCAGTTATTCCAGCATGCTCAAGAGCACCAATTGAGGCGAAGAGGAACATGAAGAATATGAGAGTGTACCAATCAACGCCTCTTTCAAGAATATCCCTTATTCGCTCTTTCTCAATGAAGAGTATTATGGAAGCACCAAAAAGAGATGCACTTATCAACATGACTCCTTCTTCTAGATGTAGCATGTCCTCAATGGTTCTGTGAAGTAGGATGAGCAAGATTACTCCTATAAATATCAACCAGCACTTTACCATCTCCCTAGGATCACGAACCTTATGCTCGCTACCTTCCTCCAATCCTATAGCGCCAAGAGCCTTTAAGTTCCTGTCAAGAAGCTTAATATGCCTAGAGAAGACCTTAAGGCAGAGCAGCATGATTGACAAAAGAGATAAGATGGTTATGGGAGTAGCCCATCTGAGGAACTCATAAAAGGAGAGACCAGCCTTAAGAGCTAATATTACACCAACAGGATTACCTACTACCGTAGCGCTACTGCCTATGTTGGCGGCGAATACGGTCATAAATATGAAGGGAACGGGGTTTACTCTGAAGCCTAGAGTTACACGAAGTACTATTGGGATCATGAAGAGAGAAGCTGTTACTACATCAACTAGAGCTGAGAAGACTGCTGAGAGGATCATTATGAACACAGTAAGTTTATAAGCGTCACCACCAGCCTTTTCCACCAGCTTATCTACCATGTATTCGAAGAAGCCTCTCTCCTCTAGGTACCACACAACGATCATCATGCACATGAGGAAGACTATGACATCTATGAAAGCCGAGTTCACGAAGCTTGATATATCCAATACCCCACTTGAGAAGAGAAGGAATAAGCCAAGGGCAGCGAAAGCTAGTTTATGCTCCCAGTACAGGGTTATCCCAGCTATCTCAAAGGTAAAAGCCACTAAGGCTATGATCTGCCTTAAGTTTAAGCCTGATGTCCATGATACCATGCCTACAGTCGTCGGAGCCACGACCATTATTGAAGTCTTCAATAGTCTCAGAAGATGCCTTCTGGTGAGCATAATGTCACAAGCATAAAATATATTAGAGACTACTATTAAACTTTATGCCATATACTATTCGGTATTAAAACTATTATATATTTACTTCCTCATATGCAAATATGCTTCGATGACATATTTACCGTTAATCCTCTCAATCGTCAGCCTATAGCCATTACAGATTAGCGTAACTATGACTTCAGTCCAGGGGAACTTCAGGGGGTCATTTATTTCTATCTTGTAGCCTCCATGAGATGGAGAAACCTTTCCTGTCGCCTTTATCAGCTCATCGAGCCTTACGTCAAGGTCAAGGCATATCTCCTCTAGCTCTTCTTCTCTACTACCCCTCTCAGGAGGACCACTACTATCATTATTGACTGACATGATTCTCCCATCTTCCTCGATACATTTCTGAGGAGAGAGACAGGGGTATATAATCTTATCGCGAAGAGGTTCCAACTGAATAATCTGAGAGAGAGCAGGGCATGGACGAAAATAGCAGGGAGGCTCGTAGGCATCATACCTACCATAGCTCTGAGGCATGATGTGAGTGCATGAATTGTCATGAAGAGAAGCTTTAGGAATGTCTACTCTTTAGGATATTTATCGAGTATATGAGACCCATCATCACGAGGATGATGCCTACCATTAGCCATAGATTAAGAACTCCACTTATCCATAGAAGCCCCATTGCGAAGAGAACAAGGCCAGTTCCCATGACTAGCGTATGAAACTTCATCTTGATGCCTATGATTATAAGCCAGACTCCAAGGAACATCAGGAAAAGTGAAATTGCTCCATGCATAGCTAAGATCTTCAAAGACCAGAGAATGATCGAGAGACCAGCCAATACCAGCACTAGAGCCCAGCTAAGTCCTATGAGCTTCTCCATGACTGACCACCTAGTCTTTACACATTAGTGTCAAGCCGGGGAGTTCTCATCACCTCTCAGCGATAGCTGGTCTCTTCATCTATCATTATTCTTGGACAACAAGCCTCTTTAAACTCTTGCTCCAAGGCCAATGAATAATGATGAAGGTCAGGCAGCCCCCTCATACATCATCACTCAATGCTCCCAGTGGTCTCATCATCCCGTAGAAGTCATGAGTAGGAGGCTTATTAGTGATACTGCTAGCGAAAGCTTATAACTGCGATAATGCCATACTAGGATGGGATGATGACCGCTGGAACTTCGGAGAAGTGAAGAAGGCCAGGACGCCTGACCCACAAGGGTGAAGAGTCCACCTTTTATACACGGCTGTCTAGTGAAGTGATGGAGATTAGACATCATACAGAATCATCAATACAAGCACTACTTAGAGTAGAGCGAGGAGAGAGCTTAAGATTAAAGAGCATCTTGAAATGCTTGAAAGGTTCTATAAGTGGATGAAGGTGCAAGGCTATTCGCCAGACATCATATATCTTTATCTTAACAGAAGCCTTTCAAGGATTTGCTTGAACAAGCGAAACAGTTTAGCCTAGGCCTTTCACAATATGCAAAGGAGTCTCTACATGCGATTGATATCTTTGACCTCTATGAGCATGCTTGGGAAGCAAAAAGAATGATAAGCTTAAAATCGCTGACCCACTAGACTCAGACAATTTAGCGAACTATCTTAGGGAGTTATGTCAGCATTTTAGGGTTGAAAAACCTGCCATGGCTAGAAGGATAACGTATAGGCTAAAGCTTAGACTAGCAAGATTAAGGCCAACAGTGATAGGCACTCTGCAATATGCTGTGACTACTGGCTCTAGCTTTGGCTTTGGTGCAGAACATATAGCTGATGGTATTATAATGCTTTGGATGGATGATGTTCAAAGAGCTAGCGAGATAAGAAGGCATGGTATCATTAAGAAGATGCGCTTAACAAATCATTACCGCAAAAGTCTTTGACTATGATATAGTTGAAGGTAAGGGCTTTGTGATTAGATAAAGCCCTTCTTTCTCTTTACATCTTTTATCCCTCTAGCCTACTTTTATTGAGGTGTTCTAATGGGCGGGGCCCTTGAAAAGCTATTAGAGAAAGCTAGAAAGGAGCCTGAGAAATACAGAGACCTGCTTCTTGAAGAGAAGC
>Ga0180301_10000240_pt1 | contig 41573 bp, 44 predicted proteins | sample GuaBasSediGuay16_FD_121797 | JGI IMG/M metagenome (GOLD analysis project Ga0180301, IMG submission 121797) | Subseafloor sediment microbial communities from Guaymas Basin, Gulf of California, Mexico - Guay16, Core 4569-2, 12-15 cm | ecosystem: Environmental > Aquatic > Marine > Hydrothermal... | reverse complement strand
GTGCAACACGACAAATCCTTAAGAGCATTTTTCTTAAGGATTAGAAAGAGAAGAGGAACAAATATTGCAATAATAGCAACTTCAAGGAAGTTGCTTACAATAATTTATGCGATGTTGAAAAACGTAAGAAAGGCATCATAGGCGAGCCCGTTATCTTCCTAGGCCAATGCTCGTTTGAGTAAGCCTGTTCGTATATGATTGGGTCATGCCTTGCATACGACCTGCAATAATGGGAAGCTTAGCTATCCCGAATAGATGGATGTCGTAAAAGCCTTTGCAGATTGCAAATGAAAAATTCACCGCGAGGTTTCATAGATGAAGAAGGTTTTTATCACAACAATTCTGATGTTTATGATGTTTATGATTTTACTTTTAGTAGGTTGCCAACAAAAAGAACAATCAGTAGAGCAGATGGTAACAGTCTCTTCTAAAACTATGGAAATTAACGAGCAACAAAAATCAGATTCAGGTTACCAAATAATCAATTTAAAAACAGAAGATAACATTAACATTGTGGCAAATTATTATCCAAACGATCATGCAGATACGGCTGTTATTCTTCTCCATATGCTCAACCGAAATAGAAACGATTGGGACGACTTTGCAAAACGTTTAGACAATGCGTATGCTGTTGTTGCAATTGACTTGCGGGGTCATGGCGATTCCGACTTAGACTGGCACAATTTTAATTCGGTTGATTTTCAAGCTATGACAAAAGACATTAAAGCGGCTCGAAATTTTCTAAGAGAAGTCGGCTTTGATCGCTTTTTCATAATTGGCGCGAGCATAGGCGCTAATTTAGCAATTGTTCACGCTGCAGAGGATAACACAATGAAAGCGGTTGTTGCATTATCTCCAAGTAACAATTACCATGGCATAAAGACGCCTAATGCTGCAAGAGGCCTTGGAGTCCGTCCATTGATGCTTGTTTATGCTAAAAATGACCATCAATCCGCAAGAGATGCTGAATCGTTATTTAAGCTAGCACCTGCTCCCGGAGGCAAACTAATTTCGCTAGAAGGTTCTGCTCATGGAACAAACATGTTGGACAGAGATCTACAAGACGAGATTTTAGTTTGGCTCAGCACATTAGAAAGTTAGTCTAATTCATGATAACTTTCTAAAAATTAAAAAACTCAAAAAAAAAGGTTAAAAATGGATGTTTTTCAAGAAGCACTAGAGCTACACAAAAAATTCAAAGGTAAATTAGATATCAAGATTAAATTTCCTATAACATCAAGAAAAGATCTTAGCTTAGCTTACACACCTGGAGTAGCGCAACCATGTAGAGAAATTGCAAAAGATCCTGCACGTGTTTATGATTATACGATAAAAGGAAATACTGTTGCCGTTATTTCAGATGGTTCTGCTGTTTTAGGATTAGGAAACATAGGCGGCTTGGCGTCTATACCTGTAATGGAGGGTAAAGCAGCTCTATTCAAGGAATTCGCGGATATAGACTCTTTTCCAATATGTATAGCTAACCAAAACATAGATATAGTTGAATTTGTAAAGAATATTTCCCCTGTGTTCGGCGGTATTAACTTAGAGGATATAAGTGCCCCTCGTTGCTTTGAGATAGAAGAAAAGCTGCAGAATATAGGAATACCAGTGATGCATGATGACCAGCATGGAACAGCAGTTGTTGTGCTAGCAGCTTTAATAAATGCAGCGAAAGTAACAGGTAAGAATTTTTCTGAACTTAAAGTTACAATTAGTGGTGCAGGTGCAGCAGGCACAGCAATTGCAAAAATGTTACTCTGCGTTAACATAGATCCTAAGATATGCACACCTGTAAGAAATATAATAATGTGTGATCGCAAGGGGATAATACATAGAGGAAGAGCAGATATCACAGAGCATAAAAAAGAATTAGCAGTGCTGACGAATAAAAAAAACATTCAGGGAACTTTATCCGATGCCTTAGAAGGTTCCGATGTTTTTATTGGGGTTTCAGCTCCAGATATTGTCAGTGGTGAGATGATAAAAAGAATGGCTCCTGAGCCTATCGTGTTTGCAATGGCAAATCCTATTCCAGAAATTATGCCAGACAAAGCAAAGGAAGCTGGTGCAACAGTTGTAGCAACTGGCAGATCAGATTTTCCAAACCAAGTTAATAACGTTTTGGGCTTCCCTGGAATTTTTCGTGGCGCCTTAGATGCAAAAGCAACAAAAATAAACAAAGAGATGCTGATTGCAGCTGCTAATGCATTGGCAAATTGCGTTCATAAGCCAATCCCAGAACAGATTTTACCGGATCCTCTTGATAAAACCATCGTTCCAAAAATAGCAGAAGCTGTAAAACAAGCAGCAATCGATACAAAAGTCGTTAGGATTGAATAACATATTGAATAACATATCTATAAATTAATCCTCAGTTCTCCAGTTCTCCGATAGATTTATAAAGAAAAAACAAATAAATCGTACAGGTGGTAAATTGTCTAAAGTAAAGATATACACAACGCCTACATGCCCATATTGTGAAATGGCAAAAGATTTCTTGAAACAGCAAAATATTGAGTTTGAAGAAATAGATGTTGCATCTAATCAAGAAGCTGCACAAGAGATGATAAATAAGTCAGGACATATGGGCGTCCCACAAATTGAGATAAATGGAAAAATAATCCTTGGCTTTGATAAGGAGGCCATCAAAAAGGAACTTAAAATCCTCTAAAACAATTATTTTAAATCTAGTAATAATTTCAAATTCAAAAAAAATTCAAAATAAGAGGTGATAATGTTGCCGAAATATAAGATAGAACATGATGTACCAACCTGCATAGGCTGTGGTTCGTGCGCAGCCATCTGTCCTGAGAACTGGGTGATGGAAGGTAACAAAGCTCGCTGCATAAAAACAGACATTGGTGAAAACCTAAGCTGTAACATGGAAGCTGCAAAAAATTGCCCTGTTAATTGCATTCACATCACCGAGGACGATAAAAAGGTAATCTAATATGTTAGTTTGCTCTAAAAAGATATTGCAGATAGCTGATAAACATGGCTATGCAGTCGGTGCATTCAACACAAGCAATCTTGAATTCACAAAAGCGATAATAGATGCTGCTTCAGAGTTAAATGCTCCAGTTATTATACAGACATCTGAAAAAGCAATAAGGTATGCTGGTCTTAAAGAGATTGCAACAATTATACAGACAATTGCAAAACAATCTAAAATTCCTGTTTCTTTGCATCTGGATCATGGCAAAAGTATCAACATGGTGCGCGACTGTATTAAAAATGGTTATACATCTATTATGCTTGATGCTTCCGATCTACCATTTCAACAGAACATCGTCATGACAAAGCAAGCGGTTAAATTAGCACATCCCCGTGTTTCAGTTGAAGCAGAACTCGGAATACTCGCAGGAGTTGAAGATCATGTTAAAGGGGAGAAAACAATCTATACAGACCCAGAACAAGCAAGGAAATTTGTTAAATTAACTAAAGTAGATTCGTTAGCGATTGCTATCGGCACCAGTCACGGAGCTTATAAGTTTAAAGGTAAACCAAAGCTTGACTTTAAACGTTTAAAGGAAATAAACGAACATGTTAAGATTCCTCTCGTTTTACATGGAGCTTCCTCCATTCCAAAACAACTAGTTGCTCAAGCCAATAGATTTGGTGCTAAGATAAAAAATGCCCATGGTGTACCAGATAGCGAAATAAGAAAAGCGGTTAAACTCGGTATAAGAAAGGTGAATGAAGATACGGATTTAAGATTGGCTTTTACAGCAGCTATAAGGAAATATCTTAAGACCAAAAAAAGTGATTTTGATCATAGATCTATCTTACAAGCAGCTACAGAACTTATTAAAAAGACAGTAATCTCTAGGATAAAGATTTTGGGTTCTGCAAATAAGGCTTAAAAATGGACTTTGCTCTTGGCTTAGATATAGGCGGTACAAAAATAGAGGGAGCCATCATATCTGATAAAGGTAAAATTTTTGATAAATACAGAACAGAGACTCATGCAGAGAAAAGTCGTTTAGCTATTGTTAATAACATAACAACTGTTATAAAAAAATTAATTAACACAGAAATAATTGGTATTGGCTTGGGGGTACCAGGTTTTGTTGACAAGCACGGCAAAATTCTTTTTATGCCAAATATATCAAAACTTATTAACTTTAATATTAAGACTTATCTTGAAAAAAAATTTAAACTGCCAATTAAAATAGATAACGATGCTAATTGCTTTACTCTCGCAGAGCATTTATATGGTGCTGGCCGAGGATACGATAACATGATAGGTCTAATACTTGGCACTGGCATAGGCGCAGGCATAATCATCAACGGCAAAATTTATGCGGGTAAGACTGGTTCTGCAGGAGAGTTTGGTCACTGCATAATTGATCCTACTGCAGACGAGATACATAGAAATTATAAAGGAGACTTTGAGAGCTTTTGTAGTGGCCCAAACATAGTGGCACGTTACAAAGAAGCAGGAGGAAAAAACCAAGACGTCACAGTGGAGCACATATTAAAATTAAAATCTAGTGATTCTGTAGCAAAACAAATAAGAAAGGAAACAATCAAATATCTTGCAATTGGTGTTGGCAATATAATAAACAGCCTTAATCCAGACATAATTGTGTTTGGTGGGGGTGTGAGTAATGCAAACTTTTATAGAGATCTTAAACATGAGTTGAAGAGGTATACAATTCCTGAACCATTAAAACACGTAAAGATTCTAAAAAACAAGTTGGGTGGCGATTCTGGCGTAATAGGCGCTGCATCATTGGTATTCTGTTAAATCAAATGTATTCTTTAAAACAAAAACCACTTTAAAACAAAAACTATATAAAACTCTTTTATCTTTCTTATGTTCATGTATCATCCTAGACATAAAAACAAAGTGATAGGTACAATAATAATTGCTATTATTCTTTTAGTTGCTCCATTTGTTATTAAAACGACAATAACTGGCCAGACTGTCAAAGAGGTAGAAAAACCAGTAACCTTGTATTGTACTAACATCTGGCTTCCATTTGTTCTAGTCGTTATATTTGCCATAGTTATATTCTACGAACTTTACAAACAAGCTAAGAAGGATAAGATTAGAAAACAAGAATCTCCAGTAATGTTATTTATAATCATACTTGCGTTAGCAATCTACACTTACATAAGCGGGACATGTTTTTTTACAAAGGTTGTTTCTGCATTCGTAATTTTTAGTTGTATATTCTTCATGGTAATTTCTATCGTAACATATCAACGTTTATATATGCGCAACATTAAGAAAATGGAAAGACATCGTGAATTGTTTTTTAAAAAATTAAAAGAGTATGTGATCAAAGAGAAAAAAAAAGATGGCAAGGATCATAGAAAAATTAAGGTGATGTAGTCCAGATTTTATTAAATTCTTCCACAAATTTGCTAGCGATATCTTTGGAATGTATAATTAATAAGTTCTCGTCGTTCTTGCTATCACCACTTTTAGTGGGGTTGTAGCTCCCAGTAATCACGGTTTCGTTGTCAATGATAAAAACTTTATGATGCATCATAGCTTTATTTCCATCTTTCTTTACAGGAACTCCTTGATACTCAAGCATTTCATATTCACTATATTTATTGTTCGCTAGGTTCTTCTCAAAAACACCTTTAATATCAATAGAATTATTATGGTACATGAATGCAATATCTGTAGATATACTTCCATCAGTAAAACAGAACGTCATAAAATAGATGCTCTTTTTTGCTTTTAAAATTTCATCTTTAACATGTTTCCTGCAATTATCTTCGGGGCAAAAGTATTGCTCATATACTTCATTGTTTATTATGAATTTGGTTTTAACATTTTTTGGACCTCCACCAAATATACCTTGCCATAGTTCATTAAATTCAGCATCATAGTTATAGGCCATCTTTTTGCTATAGATCAATAGTAGATTGTTATTATTTTTATTCACACCATTGAAAGTTGGGTTTGTACTTCCAGTAAACAACATCTTTCCATCAACCACACAAAATTTATTATGGCTTAGTTGTGAACTGGTATCCAATTTAACAAAGTCCAAACCCAAAACATTTTCTTTGTTTTTATCGTCAACAACAACCTTGACGTCTATTTCTTTATTTTTCTCTATTAGCGTTGTAATCAAACTTTCAAGATCTAGATCAAACAATGCACAGTGTATACTTTCATTTGCTTGTTGAAGAAAACTATTCATCGCTTTTTCGCAATCATCTTCAGGACAAAAATAAAGCTGTGTTGCTCTTGTATATTCATTTATAGCAATCTCCCTACCAACCTCTGTTGTTATAGATGGTTTGCAGGCAGTTATTGTTAACGCTAACCAGACAGCTCCAAAAATGTACACCGCTTTTTTAAACAAAACAATCCCCCCTTTTTTTTAAAATAGAAAAGTTGTTATTATTTAAACTTTTTTATACATTCAAATAAATATCTGTCTAATAATCTCAGTTGCATAACTACCTTTTGGCAATGAAAACTTAAGAAAAATCTTTTTCTTTCCTTTATTTATCTCGTCATGTTCAAGTCTGCTTGCTTCTATATTTACTTTTACAAAAAGGTCACGCTCTCCACCTTCAGAACTAATTTCTGGGAGCTGCCTTATTATAAAATTTTCTTTACTTATGTTTTCTTTTTTAATTATTTTTAAAACAATATTTCGAATATCTTTATTATAATTATTGATGTTAGTTCCAAAACCAATAATTGGAATTTTACAATTTTTTCTTTTTTTATTTTTAATATACTCTATTGCAATATCATTCCACATTTTTGATTGATAAGCATGCACATAAAGCTTTATTAGGCTTTTAGGTAACAAACGTATCATTGCAATAGGATTATTCTTATTAGCATTATAAAACTTTTTTGCACCATACTCTCTATCTGTTTCAGCAATTAACTTAGCTGCTTTGTCAAAACAACCATGCACTATAGCTTTACCTATATCAACGTTCTTCTTACTAAAACGTTGTTCACCAAAAAGGTTGATAAACTCTTTTTTTATAAAAGGTTTTGATTCAATATTTCTAACAACAATCTCAAAGTAATTACCTTCAAGCATACCAATCACAACTGGTTCATCACCAACTCCTAAAAATTTAAGACTAATATTTCTTAACTGAGTAGACTCAACTCTCTTCTTGTTAACATTCTTAATAGAAATGATCTGTTCTGTCACCGCGTTTTTGTCTTTATTGCCTGCATATCCTATAGTATTTAGCGGTTTTCCTATAGCATTCGCTATAATATGTATAGCACTTATTGTGTTGTGATTCTTTTTCTTTAATAACCAGTAGGAATATCTGCCTTTATCTTTTACTGTTATGTTGTTTATCTCTTTTACAATGAAATCTTCAGGAAGTTGTTTGATTTTGTACATTTTAATTAAACGGGCCCGGAGGGATTTTCGTTGAAAGAAACAAGATATTTTTTAGTTTCTTCTATTCGAACCCTCGATCTACAGCTTTCACCTAGAGTAGGAGGCTTTAGCGGGACTAAGTCCTGTCGCCCTATTTACCTTATCTATCCAGGCTAGGCTACGGGCCCATGATTAGAAAAGATTAATCCCAATTTAAAAATTTAACTAAAAAAGTGTACTGTTGACTTAAGTGTGCTAATATCCCGCTCCAGTTACTTTTGGTGATTGAGTGGCTGATGAAAGTCATGGCAGTTTAACTATCAAACACGACTTAACCCTAAAAAATGATTGATCACTAAAACAACAAAGTTATATTATATGTTTGAAGTAAGTACTCTGAGACTTTTCAGTTTCGATCAGAAGAATCTTTCTTTTAATACATAATTTGATTTATCTTAGACACACGAGACACGAGATGCACATTTGATTTCAATATGAGACTTTTCACCAAAAAAATCCTTCTGGATATCTAAACTAATTGTTGTAGTAAAGATAGAGAGTCGTTATATAGTATATGTACGAAATCAGTGACCTTATCTTTTTTTATTCACAATCTGCTTCTATATTATCGCCAATATCTGGCATATCATAACCTTTATCATAGAACTCTTGTTTTTCCTTTTGTTTTTTGACAAAGTCAGCACATTCAACTAATCCTGTAATCTTAATTAACTGTCCGTCTTTGGCTTTACATCTGCCATATGTACGCAAGCCACCTTTCTGAATTAAATTTGTACATTCTCTGCAGTTAACACGGTTATCCATATCGATGTTTATTTCTATTATTATTATAAAACTTTCGATTATTTATTCTGTAATACCTAAATCATTATAAATCACAAAATGTATAAATCTAACTGTGAGGGTCTTTCAGCAAGCTGAAAAAATAGCATCTTATTCTTTAAGGCTATGTTATAGTAAAAATGGAATATTTGCAGGGAGAAGACATTACGACGACTACTGGGCTCGTGATGCTTTCTTTGCAAGCTTTGGTGCTTGCAGGTTACGCGATTTTCAATTAATCAGAAAGATGTTAGCCATGTTCGCTTACTTCCAAAAGAAGAACGGGCAAATTCCGTTAAGAATTGGTGACTGTAACATTATCCTGAAATTTCTTGGAATAAAAAAACATAAGAAGCGATTAAATGCTGTTTATACCCAAGACAAAGGTCTAAATGTTCCTGTAGACCAAAACAGTTTATTTGTGATAGCCGCACATAACTACATTAAAAAAAGCAATGACATAAATTTTGCAAAACACTATTTAAAAAATCTCGAAAAAGCAATAAGATGGAATTTTTTCAATTCTAAAAAATTGCTTGTGCAAGAAAAACACTTTGGCAATTGGAACGATTCAATCAAGAAAAAAGGTGCTGTTCTCTACTCAAACATCTGTAATTACTATTCTGTTTATTGTCTGTCAGAAATATGCCGTTTATTAAAATTGGATAAGAAAACTAAAATCTACTTTGCATTATCTAAAGTAATTAAAAAAATAATAAATGAAAATTTTTGGAATGGTTTATTCTATTCGGATTGGATTCATAAAAATAAAAAATATAACTATTTTTCAGTTGATGGAAATATACTTGCAATTCTCTGGGATGTTGCAGACAAACAAAAGGCTAAAAGCATTTTATCTGTTCTTAAAAGAACAAAGCTGGAGCACCCAGTTCCTTGCAGAACAAACTACCCGAGGTATCCTTGGTATCGCACATCATTCATGCTGCGTTTGGTGAACATGCATGACTATCATAATAAATCTCAAGCCTGGCTCTGGTTAGGTGCAATCACAGCAATGGCAAAGCTTAAGATTGGCTACAAGAAAGAAGCCAGAGAGACATTAGAACGGCTGGCACACATCATAATCCGAGATAAGATAGTTTATGAAGTTTATGAAAATGATGGTAGCATTGTCAACAGAAGTCTTTATAAAAGCGAGCGTCCATTTGCTTGGAGTGCAGGCTTATTCTTAGAAGCGTTGTCTGTATATAGATCTAATTATAGATTCTAATAAATCTAATCGTCTGCTATGATTAGTTCTGCAAGTTTGTCTTCTTCTGGAAGCTCTTCGAACTGACTACACTCTTTCTTATTTCGAAAGTAGAAATAGCAATTTTCACCAAAGACTTTGAATTTTGCACATCTCTTGCAGATCATTGCTACCACACCTTCGCCCCTTAAGAAGTAGAATAAATATTTTGTTTATTAATTTTTCTGTTAAAAATGAAATATTGAAATCAGATAAATTTATAAATTATTAAATAAATAATACAAGAGATGATTAAATCTAAAAATAAACTAGATTTAAATGAAAATTTCATTAAAAAATTTATAAATGAAGCAAAACGCATCTATGAATCTGGAGAAAAATTAGTGTGGCCTATACCAAAAGGTGCAAATAAGTACAAAGGGGAATATGGCTTACTTCCCGAGGATGAAAATATAAAATCATGGCAGGTGCCTCCTACAACTGCAATGTTGTTAAGATTTTTAATATTAGCAAAAAAAGCAAGAACTGTTCTTGAACTTGGTGCAAGTGTTGGATATTCTACTATATGGTTAGGGTTGGCTGCTAAAGAAACTGGAGGGCATGTCTATACAACTGAAATCTTTAAACCGAAAGCAGAGATAGCAAGAAAGAACTTTGAAAAAGCAGGGGTTAGTGATGTAATAACATTATACGAGGAGTGTATATTAACAGTCTTAGAAAAATGGCCTAAAAACAAAAAAATAGATTTTGTGTTTATGGATGCAGATAAGCAAAATTATCATAAATACTTAAAATTGATGTATGCTTTACTTAGTGAAGGAGCAATGGTTGTGGTAGATAATGTTGGTGATTATCCCGAACACATGGAAAATTTTATAGAATATTGTAAAAAAATTAAAGATGCGGCTACATATATGTTAGATATCGATCATGGGTTATTTCTTTTGATAAAAAAAGAAGGCACAAATATAATGCCTCTAGTTGCAGAGTATTATCCAATTTTTAGAACAACTACTCTAAAAGTTTTAATTAAAACAGAGGAACTATTGGATTTTTGGAAAAAGTATATCAAAAAAAAGGCTCATTTAAGAAGTGATATTCTTTTGATTCCAATCATGCTAAATCTAATGGACAATGTAAATTATAAAACTATTCTTGTAATGGAGTGGGGTCCTGGTAGAATAGCACATGATCTATTAAAAATGGGTGTAAAAGTAACAAAAATAGATCTGCAAAGGCAGGAAAAATTATTTAAAAATTTAAAAAGATCAGAGAATATAGAGTATTTTTCATCGAATATCTTTAAAATAAACAGCTTTTCATTTGATAGAAAGTTTGATATTGTCTTTTCTTATATGTTTCATCCTTATTTATCTAAAAGAGAGTTTGTCAATTCATTAAGATTAATAAAAAAATGTTTAAATAAAGACGGTGTTTTTATTTATGCAGATATACAACCGTTTAGAGCTATTGTAAAAAGTAAACTTGAGAGAGGAGTTATTTCTTTACATAATCCTTTTTATGCGCACTATCCTAATTTTACGAGTTTAAAAGCAAAATTGAGAATAAGTGATGGAAGCAGCTTATTATCCGAATACAACCGTTACCCATTATCTTTCTTATTAAATAACTTTGCCGAAATTGGATTTGAAATACAAAAGGTGTATGAGCCAATTCCGAATCTGAGTCAAATTAGAAAATATCCTATTTTATTCAGTGAGGAAGATAGAAGAATACCACCATATATTATCTTATTGTTAAAGAGAGCTACCTAAAATGAGTTTGTTATGTGAGTTAAAAAAAATGAATTCTTCAGAGAAAAATTTTAGGAATAGCTATAAGATCAGATTTATTGGTGTCGAAAAGAGTATTAAAAATATTAGGAAATATAAAAAATAAAAAGATTTTAGAAATCAGGTTGTTACACTTAATTGGAAGACTGAGCCAATTGCAATTCTAATCACTAGTAAAGATCTTGCAAATATAAAGGTTTCTTTATAAATGATTGGAGAGAGAGGTGAGAAAGCAGGTTAGAATGGATAAAAATTCAGCTTATAATTCTTAGTTACCCTTAAGATGTCGTAGTCTCTTATAATGTAAGAAAATTCTTTTCTAATATTCAATAAAATATCGTACAACTCATCTTCATTTTCTGTTTCAAATTCAATCTCAACATCCCAACTTCCAATCAGTTTTAATAATTGTGTGGCTTTTTTATGTTGTCTAATGTATTGCTTAAGCTTCATTTCTGCATCTTCATTAAAGTTCTTTGTCCTTAGAATTAGTTTATATAGATTTATTCCTATTTTATTGAATTCTGGGTAACATCTAAATTGTACAATGATGCCCTCTTTCTTTAATTTCTTTAATCTATAGTTTATCACATCTCTTGTTAGCCCTGTTTTTTTAACTAAGTTTACTATTGATATTCTAGCATTAACTGATAACTCTTTTAGAATCTTTTTGTCAACAGAGTCAATCTGACGTTTTTCAACCATTTCGCCATAAATAAATTCTTGTTGTTCTGTGTCCATTAGATATTCTCTTGCATATAACGGCGAATATTCAAGCAATAGAACATCCTTTTCTAATATAAATCCTGAATTCTTGTTCATAAACTCGTTTAGAATCCTTCCAAATTCGTAATTGGATTTAGCTATTATTGAAACAGCTAAATCCCACTTGCTTCTTACTTCAGCAACCCACACACAATTTTTAGATCTTTTCCAAAAATCAATTATTTCCTTTTCATCTTCTAAAGTTACATCTTGAAGCTTGAGATATATTTTATATTGCTGATACCCAAACTTTGTAAAATCTATCACAGTATAATATTCAAATATCACACCATTCTTTTCTAAGCGTTTGATTCTATACTCTACTGCTGGCTTACTCAGCTTAATCTTCTTTGCTATTTGTGTGTTGCTATAGCGCGAGTTTTCATCTAGCAAAGCAAGAAGCATTCTGTCTTTCTTATCCAATTTCAATGTCATATATTTACGAAATGGGGTAATAATATATAAATTTTTACTTAAAAATTAAAAAATATGGACTAAATCATTAAATATATGTCACTCAATTATTCTATTGTTCTTGGCAAATACTAAATTCAAAGGGTGATCGAATGAAAAATGGTTTATTGGAAGCTCCTGCACCAGAAAAAAGATTAGATGAAATGGTGTTAGAATTTAAAAAGAGGATGTTAGAATATCCAAATCCAGTTGAATATGTAAATAATATGTATGGTTGCCACCCAGGTGATGATGGATGCGACTATTTTACTAAAGTTTTTGGAGACAGATGATAAAATGAAAAAACAAAACAAAGTATTTACAATAAGTGCTATTATTATCACATTTATTATAGTTGGGCTAGTTATCAGCATTAATATAATAAGTAAAGTAGAAGCAACAACCTATAAAATAGGCGTTATTGCACCTCTGACAGGAGAAGCAGCCACCTATGGACTAGCTGCAAAAGCCGGCCTTGATTTTGCAGTAGAAGAATTGAATATTAAAGGCGGTGTTTTGGGCAAAAAAATCGAACTTGTCTATGAGGACTCTATGCTGGACAATAAAAGAGCTGTTAGCATCATGAATAAATTTGTATCTGTTGATGATTTTGATGTAGTTATAGTTGCAGATGGAAGTGGTCCTACATTAGCCGTTGCACCTATAGCAGAAGCAAACAAAGTCTTGATGATAGGGACGCTTGGCTCAACACCAGAATTAAATGAAGCAGGCGACTATGTATTTAGAACAGTACCATCAGATTCTGCTCAGGCAAAAGAGATGGCGAGAATCGTCGCGAGTTTAGGCCTAGATAATGTTGCTTTATTTTATGTTAATGACGCTTATGGTGTTGGTATCAAGAATAAGTTTGAGGAAGATTTCAGTGGTAGGATAGTAGCATCAGAATCATTTGAGCATGAATCTGCTGATTTTAGAACTCAGCTCATTAAGATCAAAGATGCTGATCCTGAAGTAATGATTTTAGTTGCAAGAAAGGAACTGCCAACAATATTAAAGCAGATGAAGGAACTAAATATAAATCTAACAATAATTGGTTCAGAAACAACAAAGGATGCAGATCTTATACAGAAAGCAGGTAGTGCTGCTGAGGGTATGCTCTCAGTATATTATGCAAAAGCAGAGGACTACGTGAATTATAAAGACAGATTTGTACAAAAAACAGGTAAAGAAGTCCCTGTATATAGCGAATACAGTTATGATGGAGTGATGGTTTTAGCAAAGGCAATTGAAAAGGCTGGAAGTTTTGATGTTGAAACGATTAAGTCAGAGCTTTACAATATTCGTTATCTAGGTGCGACAGGCGTTGTTAGTTTCGATGAGTCTGGTGAAGTAAAGGATAAGCCATTTAGTATATTTAAAGTAAAAAATGGAAACTTTGTAGAGATCGAGATTTAATCTTGTGGGATAAACAATTTGAACTTCTCAAAACCTCTAGAAGTAAAATACTCATAATCCTCTATCTGGGAAAATCTCGTCTTCATATCTTCCATAATATCGAGAAATTCTTTGTGTGAATTAACCTCTAAATCAATCTCAAAATCCCATCCACCAATTGTTTCGTCGATAAAAGTAATATTGGGATGGCGTTTTGCATATTCATTCAAAGGAGCAACATCTATCTTGTTAAGGTTTATATGCACCTTATAATAAATAATTTTCAATTTTTCTAAATCAATGTTAACGCCATAACCGAGTATAATTTTCTTTTTTTCCAGCTGTTTTATTCTATATGCAACAGTCTTTACAGGCACATTAATATCTCTCGCAATCTTTATGATTGGTGTTCTGGCATTCTCTGATAGCTTAGCTAGTATAATAGAGTCAAGCTTATCATAGCTAGCCTTACCTATACTTGTAGATACGATCTTGCCATATTTTCTTTTTTCTAACAGATAATCTCTCCTAAAATAATAAAGTTTGGTGTAAATACTTAAACGATACTCACCTAGAAAATAATTATACTTCTGGATGAAGTTGTCCCAGAAATCCTTAAATACATAAACATCTCTAACCCAAAAAGCAACCCCTACATCATATCGTCCATCTGTCTTTGCGACAAGTGATGTATTTTTTTCTTTTACAAAATACTCAACAATTTCCTTTTCTTTCTCTGGATTAGTATTCTTCAGATTAAGGAAGATTCTAATATTTAGGTTACCTAGCTTGACAAAATCTATGATAGGCACATACCCCTTGATATACCCTTTTTCCTCCATTCTTTTAATTCTGTAATTAACAACATCCCTGGAAACACCGACATTTTTTGCAATTCTACTATTCGGCAATCTAGAGTTGCAGTCTAATTCATATAGTATTTTTCTGTCAACCAAGTCTAAATTCTTCATTTAAGCCCATTTTAATCCAATATTTTATAAAGATTTCGCTTTTTTGTGGAAAAATTGTTAAAAAATTTTATTAATAAGTATCTGTTACAACTAGTAATTGACAATAATTAACAATTTAAGGGGTTGATAAAATGAAAAGAAAAATGAACAAAATCACCATGCTATCTTTGATAGCTATAATGTTAGCAGCTCTATTGATAACCGGCTGTGCAAAGGAAAAGGGCACAATTAAAATAGGTGCCATTGGTCCACTAACTGGTGGTGGAGCATCGTGGGGAGAATCCGATAGAAATGCGATAGAACTTGCAGTTGAAGAGATCAACAATGCTGGCGGGATTAATGGAAGATTATTACAAGTGATTCATGAAGATGGTAAATGCAATGGCAAGGATGCTGTAAATGCAGCAAGTAAGTTGATCACTCTAGATAATGTCAAAATAATCCTAGGTGGCGTCTGTTCAGCTGAAACACTAGCTTTTGCACCTATAGCAGAACAAAATAAAGTGATTACTTTCACAATAGCTACAGCACCAGATGTATCAAATGCTGGCGACTATGTATTTAGGAATGCAGCTTCTGATCTGGAAGGTGGCAGGATTGGGGCTAAAATGATAGAAGAAGATAGAATAGCATTGATATCAGAAAACACAGAATATGCTATGGGAATTCAGCATACCCTTAAAGAAGAATTACAAAACCAGGGAAAGGCTATTGTAGCTGATCTGGTTTACGATTCGGACGAAACAGATTTTAGAACATATTTGTTAAAGATTAAAAACGCGCGACCAGAAGCAATTTTCATAAATCCTGGAACCTCTACAAGCAGCGCAGGCGAGATAGCCAAACAGATGGTTGAACTAGGTATGGAAGATATAAAGGTTTATGGAAATCTGCTTATAGGAAGTAAGGAGTCACTGGAAATCGCAGGCGACGCCTTGGAAGGAGCTAAATATTTTGACGCTGTAAACATAGGGATGACTGAAAAAGGTGCAGAGTTTCTTTCAAAATACAAGCAAAGATTTGGCACATCACCGGCTAATGATTTTTATACAGGCGCGCGATACGACAGTGTATATATAATTGCAGATGCATTGAGAGAATGTGGCGAAAACAGTGGTTGTATAAAAGATTACTTGTACAAAATGCAGCCATACAATGGTGTTATTGGGACATACACCTTTGACAGCAATGGAGATGTGATTGGAATTCCTTGGACAATAAAAGAGATAAGAAGCGGCCAAAGTGAGATTATAGACATTATAACAATTTAATTTTTTTTCTTTATTTTTTAGTTGCATACAACAAAGCTGTTACAAGAATACTTAAAAATGAACAAAGTAAAGCATTTTTTAGAAGAAAGAACATTATAGAAGATAAATTCACTAAAATACACCACTATTTAGTAACGAAAGATTTATATATTATTAATAGTTCTTAATAAGTTATGAAGTTTCCTGTTTCAGTGTCTTTAGATGAGGGAACAATTGCTAAAATAAGGGGAAAACTTAGATCTAGCTCTTATTATAGAAATAAATCACACCTGATAGAAACAGCAATTGAGAGATTGTTAGAAAATGAGCAAGACAGCTAGAGAAAAACTAGAGGATATATTAAGGCTAGAGTTTGATGCAGTCAGAACTATCTATCACGAGCATATCGCTAAAATTAAAAAAGGGTCGATAATAGAAAAACAAAAATTAGCACCATTGCATGTGATAAAATTCATGCTGGGACACAAATACCAAGATTTCTATGAGAACATCATCACAAAGTCTATCCAGGAAGAAGCGGAAAAAAGAAACATCATTCTAACATGTGATCCATTTAAAGCGCCAACATTTGAGATATACTTCACAGACGAGTTTACATTAGATGCATTAAGATCTCATGGTTCACAAATCATAGCTACAACTGTGTATAACGATAGTCTAGTTGCTAAAACTTTTGTAAACCAGTTTAGTAATGGCAATCTTATTAGAGCCAGCGTTGCACAAAAGTATGTTTATAATTTAATTAAGCATCTAACCAATATAGACGATGAAAGAGTACAAGAGATGGTCAGAAAGATTTCAGAACAAACATTGCAAAATTAAAGGATCAGGATATAAATGGTGTCTTTGTTTTGCTTTTATTTGGAGAGATGAAAAGCTTCCTTCAGCAGGCAAAGGAATTGGATCTAGGAGCAGAAATACTGTCAATAGAATCACCAGAATTCGAGACAGATGAAGTCTCGCTGAAACTGATGGAAGGAATGTGGTATGTTGCTCCTGCAGATGTGTGCAGAAGTTTTGCTGACTCATACCATGAAAAGTATAATGTAGAACCCGGTATGGCAACAGGGAACATTTATGATGCAATAATGTTGATAGTTGAAGCAGCAGAGAAGTATGGTCCAGATAGAGACAGCATCAGAGTTGGACTAGAGAATATAAAAGAGTTTAGTGGCGCCTTAGGTTCGTATTCTTCAGGTCCTGAGGGTATCTTCCAAGTGCCTGCAGCAGTAAAGATGGTTAAGAATGGAAAATTTATATTTGTTGAATAGGCCAGGCACACTAATAAGTCTCTTGGATAGGTACTAAGATTTAACAGATTCAACAAGGAAACATAAAAAGGGCGAAGTCAACTTTTAATGCTGTGAGAATGCCGCGCTCGCAGTACACTGTTAAAATGAATATATCTGGCTAGCTGGCTCAAGACAGCTTAAAATGCGAGTGCTCGCTTGGCGGCATTCTCACTTAAGTTGGCTCTACCCTAGAGACAAAAAATTTATAAAAATCATTAAAATTTATAAACTATTATTAATTTATCATTGAATCAAGAAAATCCTTGCTACAACAGAATATTATTCTGAATACTTTATCATGTATGGCCTGCTGATGAAAATTGTAAAAAAGGAAATCATAAAATGTCAATAATCCCCCAATTACTATTAAACGGAATCATTGCTGGGGGAATCTACGCTTTAGTAGCACTAGGTTATTCATTGGTGTTTGGAGTTCTTCGCTTTATTAATTTTGCACATGGTGAGCTCTTTATGATTGGCGCCTACATTGGTTGGGTTTTCAACATTGTGTTTGGTGTCAACATATTAATAGCTATCTTAATGTCCATCATCATCACAATAGGTGTCTCTTTCCTAATAGAACGTTTTGTCTATCAAAAACTTTACACAAAAGGCTTGATGCCGCCTATTATTGCATCGTTTGGTGTTTCTATATTTTTACAAGCTTTAATACTAATGATCTTTGGTGCTCAAATTAAAACATATAGAACAGGGGAGATACAACCAGGGATAAGTTTGCCTGGTGGAATGATAATAACAAAGATCCAAATAGTGATAATAGCTGTTTCTATTGTACTGATGATTGCTCTATTCCTATATTTAAAATATACAAAAACAGGAAAGGCTATGCGTGCTGTTTCTAATAACTATCAAGTAGCCTTAATAATGGGAATCAACAACAAAACAATAATTAGTTATATATTTGCGATTGGTGCTGGCCTTGCTGCTATAGGGGGCGTTCTTGTTGGGATTGAACAAAATCTAACACCTACGATGGGGGTGATGATTGGTATAAAGGCATTGGTGGCCACAGTTGTAGGTGGCCTTGGTAATATAAGAGGCGCGGTCATGGGCGGTTTTACAATTGGCATAATTGAGAATATAGGCATAGCGTGGCTCCCATCAGGTTATAAGGACGCTATTGCTTTTGGGATTTTAATTTTAATGTTAATATTTAGACCTACAGGATTATTAGGAAGAAAAACAGAAGAGGAAATAAGAATATGAGTTACTTTGCCAATATTTTAGTATTTATTTGTATTTACGGAATACTTGCTATTAGCTTGAACTTGACAATTGGTTTTGCCGGCATTTTTAATCTAACCCATGCAGCCTTTTTTGGTATAGGCGCTTACACTTCAGCCTTGCTAACATTAACAGGCGTTCCATTTTGGCTATCATTTATCTGCGCATTTTTGATAGCAGCTATATTTGGCTTTTTAATAAGTCTACCAGCTACTAGACTAAAGGGGATCTATCTTGCAATTGTAACGTTTGGTTTTGCCGAAATAATAATTGCTGTCATGAAAAACTGGCAAGGCCTTACAAGAGGTCCTCTTGGTTTACCGGGAATCCCTAAAGCTAGTTTATTCGGATTCAAATTTGCATCAACATGGGAATTCTTCGTACTAGCCGCAGTTGTGCTAATTATCACATATGTGATCATCAGCAAAATTGTTAACTCGCCATTTGGCAGAACCATGCGTGCTATCCGTGATGATGAGATAGCTGCAAAAGCTTTAGGGAAAAATGTGATGAAGTATAAAAGTTATGCAATGCTTATTGGAGCAGGTTTTGCTGGAATAGCAGGCAGCTTATTTGCGCATTACATTACATTCATAGATCCAAGTTCATTCACGTTAACAGAATTAATCCTAATGCTTTCAATGATAGTCGTTGGCGGAATTGCATCAGTACCAGGAGCCCTTTTAGGAGCAGCAATACTTGTTATATTACCCGAACCACTACGCTTCCTATATTTACCAAGTTCGATTGTAGCAGCAATAAGGCAGATGCTGTTTTCGGGTATATTAATTGCAATGTTATTATTTAAGCCAAATGGCATTTTAGGAGAAAGGAGATTATTGTTAAAAAAAAATGCTAAAAGTAGTTGGTTTATCAAAAAGCTTTGGCGGGGTTAAAGCAGTACAGAACTGTAAGTTTGAAATAGAAAGAGGTTCGATAGTTGGTCTTATCGGCCCAAATGGAGCAGGCAAGACTACAGTTTTTAATCTAATAACAGGCTTCCTTAAGCCTGATAGAGGAAACATTATCTACAGAAGAAAAAATATAACAAATATGCCTCCACACAAGATAGCGCAGCTTGGCATTGGTAGAACATTTCAGATCATAAGACTTTTCCCCCAGTTAACAGTATTAGAAAACATGTTATTAGCTATTCCTAGCAATGATAGTTTATTCACGTCAGCCCTGCAGTTTAGAGTAGTAGCAAAGGAACAGAAAGAAAACATAGAGAAAGCAATGGAACTATTGAAGTTTGTTGGCTTAGACATAAAGGTTAATGCACTTGCACAGAATCTAAGCTATGGTCAACAGAAACTATTGGAGATTGCTCGCGTACTAGCGCTAGATGCCGACTTATTATTATTAGATGAGCCTGCTTCAGGCGTGAATCTAACCCTTCTAAAAAAAATAGCAGGTTTAATTAAAAACATGCGTAAATCAGGAAAAACAATTTTATTGATTGAGCATAATATGGATTTTGTGATGAAAATTTGTGATAAAGTGATAGCAATGGATCACGGAAAAGAGATTGCTTATGGAACACCAAAACAAATCCAAAAAAACAAACTGGTACTAGATGCTTACCTTGGTGGTTAGAATGATATTAAGCATAGACAAGCTAAATGCCTGGTACGGAAAGTTACAGGTATTACACGATATTGATATGCATTTTAACACAGGTGAGATTGTTAGTATAATAGGTCCAAACGGAGCAGGCAAATCCACAGTACTTAAATCTATTTTTAACTTAATAAAGAAAAAAGGGAGAATTATCTATAAAAATAAAAACATAACAAAGTACACACCGCAGCAGATTGCAAAAGCAGGAATCACTTATGTACCTCAAGGTAGAAGTGTTTTTACAGACTTAACAGTTCATGAGAACATAGAGATTGGTGCATTCATCAAACCTGGCAATCCTTGGAAGGATTTTAAGAGGGTTTATACAATGTTTCCAAATTTAAAGGATTTAAAAAACACTCGCGCAGGGTTATTGTCTGGTGGGGAACAACAGATGACTGCCATTGCTCGTGCATTGATGTTAAAACCAAGGGTTCTTCTATTAGATGAGCCAACACTCGGCTTAAGTCCAAAAGTAAGGACTTTGATCTTTGATAAGATAATCGAGATTAATAAAACAGGTGTTACTATAATTATGGTTGAGCAGAATGCAAAACGTTCTCTAGAGATTTCTAACAGGGCTTATGTTCTGGAAATTTGTAGAAACAAATATTCTGGTAGAGGTAAACAATTATTAGAAGATCAGAGAATTAAAAAGTTATACTTAGGTGGAAAGTAGCTAAGTAGCTACTCTTTTCCTCTTTGCCACAAGTAATTAAATAAAACCTTAAAAGAATGAGTGATCAACTCGTTCTCAATTACAATCCCCATTGGTGTTTCTGTAAATGTAAAGAATCCAGATTTTTTCCCATAAATAACGATTGCCATCTTAAAATCTTCTAGCATCTGCAAAGTTCTAATCTCTCTAAGCAATTTTGGGTCAGACCTCTCAAGCTCTTTTTCTTTTATCTTATTCACTATAGCTCTAAACCAAATACCTTTTTCAATTCTCTTTTTTATGAAATTTTTAATGAAGAATAAATGGAACAACTTTACATATTCTTCATAGTTGAATATGTGATAAATATCTTCTTTGACAGTCAACATATCATCGTATATTGTTTTAAGGCCTTTCACACCAATGTAGGTTTCAACTAAGGGTTTAAACTTACTTATTTTTGAGATACTTTTGAGCTCAGGGATAAATTCTTCAAGGATTCTCTTTTTATTCTCTAATAATTGTTCTAAAACCCCGGGCTCAACAGCTGCAAAAACCTTTCTACCAGAGCTAATAGAATAACTAACAATGCCTTTCTGTATCATCTTATCAAGAATATCATACACAGTTGGCCTTAGTATTTCTAGGCTTTTGGCTAGCTGAGAGGCAGTAGCCTGTCCTAACTCTAGCAGCTTTACATAGATTTTTGCTTCCCTTGGCTCAAGACCGAACTCTTCTAAAGCACCAAATTTATCCATTTTAAGCCTTAATTTTTCAGAATTTATAAATTTTTTTATTTGTCGTAAATATCTGACAACATAAATATATATTAAACAGTTTACTACTACTATCAGATAACAAATATATTAAAAAAAATAAAAAAATCTTATAGAAAACGTGAGGTGAAAGTTATGAACAAACAAAATAAATTTTGGATAACCACAGCAATTATAGCAGTTGTCGTCATTGCTTTAATTGTAATCTTGATACCAACACCACAACATGACACTATCAAAATTGGTGGGATGTTTGCCTTGACAGGAAAGTGGGCTGTAGGTGGTGTAACAGAAGCCAACTTTGTAAAGCTAGCTATAGACGAGATAAATGCAAATGGCGGTGTCAATGGGAAGCAGCTGGAACTTATTCTAGAAGACGATATGTGTTCTGGCAATGATGCAGTTGCAGCGGCTAACAAGCTGATCTACCAAGACGGTATAAATGTTATTCTTGGTCCAAGTTGTACGCCTGCTTCAGCACCAGTAGCACCTATTGCAAATGAAAATAAAGTTTTTATCTTAGCAGCTACAACAACAGCTGCAGGATTATTCGACGATTTTGAATTTGCATTTCGCACTTCACCTCCAAGCACAGACGCTGGAGCCTTGATAGGATTTGTTGCAAAGAAGAAATACAATGTGAACAATGTTGCAATAATCCAAGAGCAAACTGAATTTGCACAAAGTTGGGCAGATGAGTTCACAAAGGGACTGATTCAGGAAGGTGGTAAAGTAGCTTTAAAAGAAGAATACCCAACAGGGACAACCGACTTTAGAGGAATAATAACAAAAATTTTATCAGCAGATGTTGATGGTGTCTTTCTCTCAGGACAGGCACCAGAGGATACAGCATTGATACTAAAGCAGATGAAGGAACTTGGATTAGTGGATGTTAAAGTTATGGGGAACCCAACCGCAATTGACATGAAGATATACGAATCAATTGGAGATGCTCTTCCAGAAGATGCATTTACAGTTGTTCCATTCGTAGAGAATGAGAAGCTATTGCAGAAGTATGTTGATAAATATGGAAAACAGCCAGGCTTTCAATTTTTTTACACTGCAGCAATGTATGATGCAACATATATGCTTGCAGAAGCGTTGGAGAATTGTGGTGAAGATGGCGAATGTGTAAAGAACTATTTCCTGAATAACATAAAAGACTGGAGAGGACAAGTAGCCAGCTGGACGTTCAAGAAAAACGGCGATCCAGTACTTTCCTCAGACGCTTACAAAGAATTCAGTATAGTCAACGGCAAGAAAGTGTATAAGGAAATAGAAATATAATTTTTTTTGATTTTTATTATTTTATTTTTCTAAAAACAATCTCATAATAACAATGTTTATGTCTAAATGGTGTTCTATCAACCCTTTGTTTATATTCCTTGCTTATTATCTCTGAATTAGTTAATAATTTCAATGCTTTTGGTACATCCATTTTATGTATTTTTTTGTTTTTTTCTAGATCAATAATTTTAGTGTCTAATGTTATGATACCAATACCGCCTTTCTTTAATACCCTTTCTATTTCAGGAAGACTTTTCTCAGGATTAGTATAGAATAAAGTAGAGATACACAACACAACATCGAATGTTTTGTTTTTGTACGGTAGTTTTTCAACATTCCCGTATTTGATTTTAATTCCTGGAAAATATTTTTTGCCTTTTAGAATGAGGTCTTTATTGTAATCAATACCCTCTGCATTGATGCCCACTTTTGTTAATTCTAAAACCTCTCTTCCTTCTGCACAACCCGCATCTAATAATTTTAGTCCTACTAATTTTCCAAAATGTTTTTTAATTATCTTGGCAGCTTTTTGAGCAAATGATCTTCTTTTTAACCAATGAGTTTCTCCTTCTGCAACCTTTTGTTTTATTTTTTTAGGAATCATTTCTTAGCAATCCCCCACAGCAGATCAAAATAACTTCTATGGCTTCTGGCCACCTCTTTGCTCCTAATCAGCGTAGATAGAGGGGTTTCACTCCATACAGTGATCGCTACTTTATCACCATTATCCTTAAACCATCCCTTTTAACATCTCAGCTATCTTTTTACCATCTGCTTTACCCTTTAACTTACCCATAGCAATACCAATCACAACATTAAACGGCTTGCCTTTATTCGCTTTAACTATCTTCTCTAACTCTTTCTTTAACGTAGCATCTGACATTAACTCATACTTAGAGAGGTCAAACAGATCATTAGAAATATCAATGATAATGCTCTCAACAGCATCCTTGCTAATCTTGCCTTTATCCAATGCGCCAAAGATAGCATCAAATTGCTTCATACTGACATTTATTTTCCTGCTTAACTTTTTTCCAAGAGCTTTGGGCATTTCAAGCATAGATGAAGCAATAAACGTCGGCTTTACATTTTTGTAACGGTCAACAAAATCTTTCAGAGTGTCGTATACATTAAGTTTTATAGCATAAGTAGCAAGATCCTTGCCCAACCCTAGCTTTTGCAAATCCTTAATCTTATCTTCAATTAACATTGGCACTTCTAGCCTGCCAACCTCAGGCTTGACATGTTTTATATCTGTTTCTGGATACATGCGAGCACCGCCAGGCATAGGCCTTAAGAAACTAGTTGTAAAATCAGGCTCTGCTTTCCTAACCTCAGATTTTAGCTTCTTTCCTTGCTTTATAGCCTTCAGTTGTCTTTTCACTTCATACTCTATAACCTTAGGGATGTTTCTATAGTCTTGGAAACCTTTAACTTCTGTACGAACGCCATTTTTAATAGACAGATTAACATCCTGTCTTATCGTTCCTAAGCCTCTTTTAATCCCTGAAACCGATCTTAGAACCAAGCCAATCTTATGTGCTACTTCTTTAGCGTGTTCAGGATCTTTTATATCTGCAGCAGTTGCGATTTCAATAAGTGGAATTCCTAAACGTGATAAATTATAAATATCATATTCTTTTGTCCTTTTTACAATCTTAGCAGCTTCTTCTTCAAGGAAGATACCATCAATCCTAACCTTGCCTTTAGACGTATCAATCCAACCATTATAACCGATGAGCGCAGTCCTTTGAAAGCCAGATGTATTAGAACCATCGATAACAGTCTTCCTCATGAAGATTACTTCATCGACTATTTTACAATTTAATAGTTTAGCAACCTGTAATGCAACTGTCAACGCTTGCATGTTAGGTCCATGTGGCGGTTCGTCATCAAGTTCAATCTCACAGCAAGCTTCCTTGTAAACCCAGTATTTGAATATTTTGCTTTTTTTAGCCTCAGCAACAGCAGCAACATCTATCTCGCCAGTCTCTCCTGCCACTGCTCTTAATTGCCTCTCCACAACAAGATCCGGTTTTTCTTTTTTATCGTCTATTATTTTGGTTGGACAATTGCAGAACAACTTCTTACCTTCAAGTTGTTGATGGATTTCTAAACCTGCTTTAAAACCTAGTTCTTCATAATCTACAGCCATATGTGCCTTTTATTTCTTTTAATATATATATTTGACGCAAAATTGGCATTGTCCAAGACCATTATATCTGACAATGTCATTAGAGTCTTTAATGCAAGGGTTACTAAGATTTGCAGGAAGATTGTTACTTTTTAATTTATTTTTTTTATTTTCTAAAATCTAGAACTTTTTGATAACTTCATTATAACTTTATCAAGCCTGTTGAACAGAATTTTATTATCCTTCTGCTCATATCTCTTAAGTGTCTGTGCATATACATCACAATTATATAGAAATTTCTCTATTCTTTTAAGGTTAACATCTTTATGATATTCACCATAGCCAAGTTTTTCAAGATAATGAGCATTTGTTATCTGTTCAAATTGTTTCTTCACAGGTATTGATAAAATAGGTTTTTTAAGGTATATTGCTTCTGTAATTAATGTGAATCCGCCATTTGTTATTACAGCCTTACAGTCTGCAAAATCTCTGAAAAATTGTCCTTCATTAAACTTTCTAAACACAACATTTTTAGATTTACCTGCCTTGTTAAAACCATATACAATAAACTTTTGATTTATTTTTTTCAAAGTAGAGACAAGTCTAGAATGATTGTCAGATGTTTGGTATACAAGAATATTATCCTTACCAGTGGGCTTAAGGTTTAATATATCTTTTCTAAGGACTGGTGGAACAAGATACGTATTTTTCTTAACTTGCTTGGGATAGAAAAATGTTGGAATTATATAACATCTGGCACCGAATGTTGCCTTTTTTATGGCTTCTTTTGCAATCAAATAATTCAGCTTATTGTGTTTAGGAATATCTAGTTTACATCTTTCTATAATACTTATATTATTAATCTCGATAATAGGTATTTTTTTAAAAATAGCATAAAAGTTCATGAATGGCTCTGCATCAGATATCACTAAGTCAGGATTAAACTCCTTGATTTCAGCCATTGCCTTTCTGAACCCTTTAGAGCTCACTCTTTTTAGTTCAGTTATCTTTTTAAGGTTTTGTGCAACAGACCGTCTTATCTTTAGTTCATTGTCCTTATAACTAAGGCTTATATAAGGTATAGCATAAACCGTCTTAAAGTGCTTGGCGAGGTAATCTTTTGCCCTACCATCGCCAGAGACAATAAACAAGTTGTGTTTTTTTGAAAGATAATCTATCACAACCTTGCTCCTTATAGCATGCCCCATGCCTTCAGAGTTCACAGAGTATATAATGTTCGCCATGCTTATTACCGTTATTATTACCGTTTCCACACGACTTTATATTTTTTTCTAACTTCTCTAACACGATGTAATGGAATGTTAATTTCTCCTTTGTCTTTAATAACGATCATAAATCCATTTTCAATCCTATCAATGTCTATAAATTTCAACTCAACTTTCCTTCTGGTTACTCTGTCAAAATAGAGCAATGTATAATCCTTAGGATTCTCACGTTTATCGTACATAATCTTATTTATTAGCTCTTTTATTGTTTTCACACATTAAAAATATCTATTAATTATATTAAGCTTTCCACTAGACACTGGACAATTATACACAGAATTTATAAATAAAAACTTAGTCGAAAAGTGAATGAAAACAGGCACAGCTAATCTCCCGCTTCATGGAGGGAAATGTCCGCTATGGCTCTTTAAGAGAATGAAGAAACTCGCAGGGATTATTTCAAAAATCATAATAGAAGAGCATGGAACTGAAGAGTATCTCAAAAGACTTTCTGACCCATTTTTCTTTCAATCATTTGTTTGCACTACCGGAATGGATTGGCACAGTAGCGGTACAACAACAACACTGTGCGGCGCGATAAAGGAATCATTAAACACACTTAATCTAGGGTTAAAAGTTGCAGGAGGTAAAGGTAAAGCATCTCGAAAAACTCTCATTGAGATTGAAAAATATGGAGAAGATCTCAACTTAACAGATAATAAAATTAAAAGGTTAATTTATTCATCAAGGTTATCTGCCAAAGTCGACAATTCGTTAATTCAAGACGAGTTTCAGTTATACCATCATTGTTTTATTCTTTCAGATAAGGGGAAATGGGCAGTCATTCAGCAGGGAAAGAGTGATAGATACGCCCGCCGCTACCATTGGTTGTCAGATAACTTGACAAGCTTTGTAGAAGAACCTCATACAGCTATCTGTTCTGATAAGAAAAAGATATTAGCATTAGACATGACTGCTAAACAAAGCAGAGAAGCTAGAAAAGCTAGTGTAGATCTAATTAAAGAAAACCCAGTACATTTAAACAAATATTTTAAAAGCAAACAGTTATCATTAACAGACTTCTTTTCTGATAAACGGCATCTGAACATGCAAAAAGATCATTACATCAAAGACATGGATAAAATAAATAAGATAACATTAAAGCAAGCATACGAATTTCAGCCTGCTAATTATGAGGAGCTACTTTCATTAAGAGGAGTAGGTCCGAAAACAATTCGCGCTTTGGCATTAATAGCAGAACTCATATATGGAACAAAAGCAAGTTGGTGCGATCCTGCTAAGTATAGTTTTGCTCATGGAGGAAAGGATGGTGTACCTTATCCAGCAGATAAAAAACTTATTGATAATAACATACATTTCCTGATGAAAGTTATTCGAGATTCTGAGTTAGATAGAAAAGATAGACTAATTGTCCTAAGGCAGTTAGCCAAAAAGATAAGGATAAAGATTTGATAAAATAAAAATAGAAAAAAACCAAAACCGTTAAACTTTTAAATTGGTCTATTTCTGCTTTAGCCATGAGAAATACGAAGTCACAGGAAGAGATGACGCCTGAGGAGGTTCTAGAAATTTGTAGGAAATGTGGTGCTCGTTGTTGTCGCTATGTAAGCTACGAGATGGACGAACCAGAGAACAAGCGCGATTTTGACGATTTCAGGTGGTTTGTGATGCATAAAAATGTAAACATCTATTACGATACCGACGGTGACTGGGTTCTAGAGTTTTTGACTCCTTGTGAAAACCTAACCGCCGATTTGAAATGTAAGATCCATGAGAACAGACCAATGATGTGTCGTGGTCATGATGTGAACGAGTGTGAGGAGCATGGTGAAGGCGAATTAGCAATAGTTCGCTTTGATAAACCTGAAGATGTTGATAAATTTATTAAAGAGAAAGGTATTAAATTTGACAATGATGGCAACATAATTAATCCGGAAGTTTTAAAGATGGTTGAGAAGAATGACGATAATAAAACATTTACTAAATAAACTTTTCTTTGACTTCTGTTCTATCTGAGATCTCACCCCTAAGATTTTTTGCTATTAATTCTTTAGCCTCTTTTACAGAATAATTACCCAACAACCATGATAATTTAACCAAAGCTGTTTCAGGTAGCATATCTTCTCCTGAAATAATACCTAACGCTTGTAAGTCTCTACCTTTAGAATAAACATTCATACCAACTCTGCCAAACAAACAGGTAGATGTCATCACAACAACAGACTTCTCTGTTATATCTTTTAATAATTTCTTTATTTTAGCGTGAACCTTTGTAATGTCATCAATAACATCGCCTGGTGTATGCCCTAAACCAGTTCCTTCAATAACAACACCTTTAAACTTCTTGTAAGGCTCAAACTGCTCAGGATACATGTTAATACTTATCTTAATCAAACCAACCTTAGTCTCCATCTTCGGCTTAATAATCATCTCATCCTCTTTTTTCTTTGGGTAATCCTTTTTAATAAACATGATCTTGCCTGTCTTATAATCAACTTCTGCAATAGCAGTATCATTCACTGGCTTAAATGCATCTCTCCTACTAGTATGCAACTTCCTTGTTTTACATGCAGGCAGGATAACACATTTAGTATCCGCGCTAGATGCGTGCATACAAAGTGCAACACCTGCAAAATCTGATTTCGCAATAAAACTAGCAGCACAAATCAGATTTGTGCCAGCGTCAGAACTGCCGCGATCAGAGCTGCGCTGTGCACCTACGAACAGAACAGGGATAGGGCATTTTTCTATAATAAAGGCTAATGCTGCAGCTCCAACAGCAATGTTATCAGTGCCCATACCAATAATAACACCTGCAGCACCATTAGAATACTCTTCTTTCACTGCTTTGGCAATTACTCCAAAGTGCTCAACTCTTAAGTCATCAGACCACATATTAGCAATAAGTTTCGATTCGATGTTAGCTATTTTCTTCAGTTCAGGAAACATCGCAACCAATTCAACAGGCGAGAATCTAGCAACAACACCCCCTGTCTTATAATCTACCTTACTAGCAATAGTTCCGCCTGTGTGCAATATTGTAATGTTTGGTAGCTTAGGATTCTTCTTCAAAATCTTCTCTTCTTTCACTTTAATCATCTTATACTCTTCAATAACATCTATCTTCTTTATTTTCTTTTTATCAATACCAACATTGTAACCATTATCTAGCTTGATAACTACGGTATCTGTCTCTTCATTTGGCATAAGAATCCCTTCTAGAACTTCGTCAATTGTAGATATTTTTACTCTATCCCCTGGTTTAGGCATGTATATCACTTAATTAAAAAATCATATCAAAGCAGCAACCTCAGCTGCTCCAAGAGCTTCGTCAGGCAATGTGATTTCAACAGGTCGGTTAAAATTATCCATTGTCATCACAATGTCTATATTCATTTCCACTTCAACATCCTGTGCAGTGCCACCAACAGTATCCTTGTTCAACAGTAAACCAACGGTTGTCTGACTCTTTATAGGATAATATGTATCCTTATCGATCCATTGTTTGATATAAATATTTTTAAAAACCTTGTTCCAATCAACATCTGCAGGCAAATTCAACTGCTCGCCCTGTATTAAGCCAACAAGCTTCTTTGTATCTGGGATGACTTCTAACATAATAGTAGGAATACCATTCACTGTATCATCTCCTAATTTTTTAATTTTAGAATTCCTCAAAAGGTCAACTTGTTTCTGGATCTGGTCTTGCTGGTTCCACACATCCGCACTTACCGCTTGCTTGACCCAACCTTGTATAGGATCTTTACTGTATAATGTATCACCAATTATATAAACTTCAGAATCAATTACGCCTTGATCTGAGCTAATCGTGCTCTTTATCATCATCTGTCTCGCATTAACATCTACTGCGCCAGATCCAACATTCCTAGTAACTGCTGTTTGAGTTATTCCCTCAAGCGAGACTTTCATATTAATAGTACCATCCATATCAAATGTATAAGAATCAATGTTTGCAGAAGCATCTGAGATCTTATCGATTAGCTTTGTTTTTTCGCATCCTGTCATAAATAACAATAGAACAACAACCATCAATAAAAATAGCCGTTTTTTCATTTTGCCACCCCTTTTATGAGCATTAAAAAGATTAACCCATATATATAGGTTTCTCTATTTTCATTTCTTTTCCACGTGCTGCCCTGAAAACTTTTTGTAAATCCTCATATGCGCTCTCAACATCTTCAGTTACTGAAGGAGCAACCTTTTCCAGTGCTTTATTGAAATGTCTCATCTCTATTGCTTTTGAGGTTATGTCTTCCCTTAAAGCTAGGATTGCTGCTTCGCGACACACACTTTCAATATCTGCTCCAACATACCCTTTAGTTTGTTTTGCGAGATCATCTAGATCAACATTTTTTAAAGGCATCTCTTTTGTATGGACCTTAAAGATATCCTTTCTAGTTTTTTCATCTGGAATACTTGCTAGTATGATTCTGTCGAATCTACCAGGCCTTAATAATGCTGTGTCAATCATATCAGGTCTATTTGTTGCTGCAATTATAACAACGTCGTGTAAATCCTCTAAACCGTCCATCTCAGTCAATAATTGATTCACAACACGCTCTGTCACCCTGCTATCTTCTCCTAGACCTCGTTTGCTTGCAATGCTATCAATCTCGTCAAAGAAAATGATTGTAGGCGAAGTTTGTCTAGCTTTCTTGAAAACTTCTCGAACAGCTTTCTCACTCTCACCAACCCACTTAGAAAGCAATTCAGGTCCTTTAACTAAGATAAAATTAGCTTCGCTCTCATGTGCGATTGCTTTCGCCAACATAGTTTTACCTGTTCCAGGTGCACCATAGATAAGCACACCTTTTGGTGGCTTAACACCCAAACGTTTAAATGCATCAGGGTGCTTTAATGGCCATTCAACCGCTTCAATAAGTTCTTGTTTTGCAGATTCCATTCCACCGATATCATCCCATGTGACGTTTGGTGCTTCTACAAGAATCTCTCTCAAGGCAGATGGCCTCACAACCTTCAGAGCCTCTTTAAAATCTTTCTGCGTAATCATTAATTTTTTCAAAACTTCTTCAGGTATAGGGTCTTCTTCTTTAAGTTTTAGATCAGGCAATACCCTTCTTAGAACAATCATTGCAGCTTCTTTTGCCAATGCACTTAGATCAGCCCCGACAAAACCATGTGTGATATTAGCTAGTTCTTTTAGGTTAACATTTTTTGCAAGTGGCATGTTTCTAGTGTGAATCTTAAGGATATTTAATCTACCTGTAACATCTGGCACACCGATTTCTATTTCGCGATCAAATCTGCCAGGACGCCTCAATGCAGGATCCAATGAATTAGGGATATTTGTTGCAGCAATTACAACTACTTTACCTCGTGATTTTAGACCATCCATCATCGCCAATAGCTGTGCTACAACCCTTCTCTCAACCTCTCCTCTACTTTCTTCTCTTTTGGATGCGATAGCATCAATTTCGTCAATAAAAATTATACTTGGTGCATTTTTTTCGGCTTCTTCAAATTTTTTTCTTAGATTAGCTTCTGATTCGCCATAAAACTTAGAATTATGCATCAAGAAATATGGTCCGCCTACAAAACTATCTTGGTCAACTGTGAAATCATACAAATCCATCTCTCTTTTTTTGTTTATCTGTGTTACTTTTTCCCAGCCTATATCATCCCTCATCAGGATATCAAACTCTTTTTGTATATTTTTTGTGATAAGGCCGTTCTTCAGAGCTAAATCATATAATAATTTTAAAGAATATTTTGTCGCGTTCCCTGTTTTATAAATATACCAGTCTTTATTTCGGTATGTTTTATACGGTAATTCCTTGATTCTCTGTATAAGAACTGATGGGTGTGGAACATTTTCATGCTCTTTTGTTCTAATTACTTTATTTATTTCGTTTAATCTTCTTTTCTTATCTTCGCTAATTGGTTTAACCCCCAAAAATTTTAGTCTTCCATCATATCCTCTAACAACAAGCTTATACCTCGTCCCCTTAAGAGTTTTATGCTCGCCAAGTTTAGAGCTGATCCCCATCTTTAGTAGCATCAACGACTGTAACTGAGATAGAAACGCTTTATTTCTGGAGTAGAGTATTGGTGTTGGATATTCTATATCTTTAACTTTTAATTTTGCAACAGCACCATCGCCATCAAAATAGCCTCTGATAAATGATTTGATCTCATTAACTGGCAGATTAAAGAAATAAGCAGGAATTTTTATTTTATTTTCTGCTGAGAACTGTAGTAGTTTAAAGTACTCTATCAACAGTTTAGAATATATGATAATTCCTAGATTTTTTCCTTTATTTTTTTCTTTGAAATTTTCAATTCCGAATACTTTCTGCATCAATGTTCTGAATCTGTCTATTAAATCTACATTTTGATTATAAAAACCAATTGAATCGCCTTTTTTGCTTATACTACCGTCGGAAACAACTAAGCCTATAATCTCCAATAGTTCAGGTGAAGTTTTATTTGGTAGCTTTATAAAGTTACTTCTGGATATATTTCTGCTTTCTATTGCATACTTTGAACCTCTCTTTATAAGATTCAGTTTCTTTTTGAGTTCGTTAACAGGAATAGAATAACTTTTTTCAGGTAATTTAAGTTTATTTAATCTTGCAACAAAATCACCTTTTTTTATATTCTTTATAGGTTCCCATACTAATTCAGAGTTTCTATAAACTAAAAATGGCTGATTTTCAGAAACAAGTATATCATTACCATCGCTCAATTTTACTTCATAGGCATCTGATTTAAGTTTTGTAACATGAGTTATGTGTGCTTTTTTAATTTTACCATTTTCAAATGCGTATGTGGAAATTGGTTTATCTAGCTTCTTCACAATATAATTTTTAACAGTCTCTTCTTTTCCATTTTCTTCAAAAATCTTCTCGGCTTTTATATAGCCGTTCGGATTAGTAAAGATAGGTGTATCCCCGCTAACACACATAATTTCAGGACCATTAATCAGAAGAAAATTACTATTGGTTTCGTTTGCAACTGCTTTTGCCAGAAGAGTTTTACCTGTACCTGGCGCACCATGTAATAGAACTCCTTTGGGTGGCTCTATCCCTAGGCGTTCAAAAATCTCAGGGTGTTTAAGTGGCAGCTCAACCATCTCTCTAATTTTTGTGATCTCTGAATCAAGGCCACCAATGTCTTCATACGTTACTTCTAAAATCTTTTCGTCTTTAATTTCTATTGCTTCAGGGTTAAAAACAACCTCAGTTAAGTCAGTTATTATAACAGCCTGCCCAGGCTTTGTATCAGCTACAACAAACTTAAGATCACCAAAACCAAATCTCAACGTATTTTCTTCAAGTACATTAAAGATATCATCAAAGAAAGGTGAGCTACTAAGAGTATTCCTTCTGCGATAGGTTCCACCTAACGAAACAATATCGCCTTTAACAACTGCCCTTCCAAGCAAACCCTGCTTAAATATTCCAGGAGAAGCTCTAACAATAACGCCCTTGCGCTGTGGCGCAATCACAACCTTTTTAGCTTCTTTAACATCTGCTTTATTAATAAAAATATATTCGCCAATAGCTGTTTTTGCATTTCTTCTAATTATACCATCCATCCTAATGATATTCAGACCAATGTCGCCAGGATAGCTTCTATCAGCAATAGCAACAGTACTTCTTTCACCTTTAATCTCAACAATATCACCTGGCCTAATCCCCATGTCTGTCATCAATTTACTATCTATCCTGACTATGCCTTTATTTACATCATCTTGGATTGCTTCTGCAACCTTTAGCTTAGCATTTTTGGTCATTTTTAAATTTCCATTCAATTAACTATTCAACTAATTCTAATTATTAATTCTAATTATTCTTGTAACTATTTATTCTTGTTTAATAAATATTCAAATCAATAAACCCCTTTTTGTTGATTTAAAATCAACAAGAATATATAAACCTTTCGTTTTGATATATGAAAATAAATATTTCAATAGACCATCACACTAGTTTTTACTTAGTTTTTGGCAGCTTCCTGATTCTTGGCAGAGGAACAGGACTTGGTAAATTTAAATCCTTTGCAATTAATAAAGCTTGAATATTACTTTTATTAAGAATGTAAGTCATCACTGGCTCCATCACTTTCTCATCAAGTTTTTCTTTCTTTTTCCATGCTTCAACTATCTCTTTAACCTTTTTTTCATCTTCAAGGTCAATCACTTCACCTGCAATTATAATCCTGCCGATATCTGGTTGAAATGTGGACGAGAATTCGAAATTAAACTTTAGTGCTTTTTGGGCCCCTTTGCCAAGATTTACTTCAAACTCTTCGACACTTTTTATATTGATGTTATTATCTACCTTGATATTGCCGCCTTGATGTTCTTTTTTTTCAGCATCAAACCTTTTGAAATTAAAACCGATTATGGTCATATTCATCACCTACACTTTTAGATTTTTGCCTTCTTTATAAAGATTGTTAATCTTATAAACATATTCCTTAACATTCCTTATTAACATTTCTTATTTCTTTTCTTATTATTCTTTATTAATAATCCTTATAAAATATAAGCGAATACAAAAGTAAGACATGTAATTGATAATTGTGATAATTGATAGTCAATAAATCTATCCAATGGTCAATAAAATTTATATTCTATAACAAAGCAACACTAGGTTTATATTGTCTAATTGATAAGATAACCGTTAAGTTTATAAGCTGATAAGAATTATTAAATTCTAATTAAAAAAGGAGGTAGATTTTTATTGTAATCCAAAATGTATGGACCACATCTCGTAATGGAATTGTATGGGTGTGCAAAAAATCTTTTAGCAAACGAAAGTTTTATATACACTTTTCTTGACGAGATGCCCGACCATATAGAGATGACCAAGATTTCGCTTCCTAATGTTATGAAATATTTAGAACCGCCACATGAAAAATGGGGGATTTCTGGTTTTGTGATCATAGCAGAAAGCCATATTTCTGTTCACACATATCCAGAACAATACTTTGCAGCTCTTGATATATTTTCTTGCAAAGAATTTGATGAACAAAGCGCATTGGAAAAAATAATCAGCTATTTTAAACCTGCAAAATATGACCATAAGATGTTTCAACGCGGTTTTCATTATCCAGTTGATGTTAAAAAAACAAAAAAGATCATTTTTGAGCAGCGTAGAAACCTGGCGTTACTTTAGCTTAAATTAATTTAATAAAAACCGAAAAACCCAAAATCTTATAAATCAATAAATTCTCTTAGTAATATGTTACACGATTCTGTAAGAAAAGCAGGAAGCTAGATTCTATAAATTCATTGGTATTATTATAATGTAATATTTATTATATTTGATGTTCAATATTTTATCCAATTGGTGATAATCTATGCAACTAAAGCCAATAAAACAAATCTCTTTAGAAAAAAAAATGTCTGTAAATGATCTAGTTAATGCCATGCGGCAAAGCAATGTAATGGGTGCTGGTAAAATAGCAAAAGCAACACAGATAATGGAAGATATGTTTACAGATAAAGATTGTCGAGTTTTTCTAGGAGTTGCAGGAGCCATGGTGCCTGGTGGTATGAAACAAGTTTTAGTGGATATGTTAAAATCAGACTGGATTGATGTTTTGGTTATAACAGGCGCTAACCTAACACACGACCTGATAGAAGCTCTTGGTCATTCACATTATCAAGGTTCTCATCTAATAGATGATGAGGAGTTAAACAAACAAGGAATAGACAGAATATATGATAGTTTTATGAAAAACGAAGTTTATCAAACATTGGAAGATTTTTTCACAAAGATCTTTTATAAACTAAAAGATATTGATAACATTCCAGAATTGCTTTGGAAGATTGGCGAGAATGTTGAAGATCGAAATTCAATTTTAAACGTTTGTGCTTCCAAAAAAATACCCATTTTTTGTCCTGCAATATCTGATTCAGGTATTGGTTTAATGATTTGGGGCAGATTAGCAGCAGGAGAATACATAAATGTAAATGCTTTTGCAGATCTTAAACAAATAATGCAGTATGCGTTCAAGGCAAAGCGCACAGGTGTTATCTATATTGGTGGTGGTGTACCCAAAAATTATATTCAACAAGCAATGCAGTTTAGGCCAAAAGAAGGAGCAGATTATGGTGTGCAAATAACAATGGACAGACCAGAGCCAGGTGGCAGTTCAGGGGCTGAACTAAAAGAGAGCATCTCTTGGGGAAAATTAAGTTTGAAAGCAAAGTTTGTTGATGTTATTTGTGATGCAACAATAGCACTTCCTTTGATGATTGCAGCCTTGAAGGAAAGAATAAATATTTAAATCAGAACTATATTCTGTAGAATATAATATGCTTAATCGGTGATAAGCTATGTACGTAGATATCCATGCACATCTAGATTCGCCACAATTTACAAACGATCTAAAAGATGTAATTGAAAGAGCACAACGTCATGATGTTAAAGTAATTATCCAGAATGGAGGTTCGCCTGTTTCTAATCGTGAATCATTAAAAATGGGAAAAAAATACAAAATAGTAAAAGCAGCTTTAGGTATTGATCCGATAGAAAGCTTGCACACCATTAAAGAAAGCTCATTTGGTGTGGACGAGGAACTTAAATTTATTGAAAAAAACAAAAACAAAATAATTGCCATAGGCGAAGTAGGTTTAGATCACAAACTTGCAAAAAAAAATCTTTGGGAAAAACAAAAACAAATCTTTCAGCAGGTTCTAGATCTAGCAAAGAAAATAAAGAAACCTGTATTAGTACATTCAAGAAAGGCTGAAGATGACGTTTTAACAATGTTAGAACAAAACAATATGAAGAACATCGTGTTGCATTGCTTCCAGGGTGAAGAAAGACAAGTGTTCCGTGCTCTTGACAATGGCTTTAAATTTTCAATACCTTGTATTGTGGTTTATGATAAACATTTTCAGAGACTAGCAAGTGTTATTCCTCAAAATAGAATTTTAACAGAATCAGATTCACCTTTTTTATCGCCAGTTCCTCGTGAGAGAAACGAGCCAGCTAACATAGAAAAGTCAGTTACAAAGATTGCAGAATTGCATGGCTTAACATCCGAAGAAATGGCGAAGATTATTTATAAGAATTATAAAACTATTTTTGAGTGATACTAGAAAAATTTAATATTGGCGATTAATTTCAATCCATTTGTCATCTTTGTGATCCTATTCTATCCTATTTTCTAGCTTTTTCATTAAATGAATATTGTTGATCAGAAGCTAAAAAGATAAAATTAAAAAGTTGTCTATCTTTTCTTTCTTACTATGAAAATCAAAAATACACCGTATTACTCCAAAAGAATAAACTCCCTTCCTAGAGGATGTCAGCTATGTGTCTTGGGGAGAAAAGAAGTAATATTTGTGACAGGTCTTTGTAGAAGAGACTGTTATTATTGTCCAATCTCAGACGAAAAGTACAAAAAAGATGTAACCTATGCAAATGAATGGCCAACCAATAAAATAAAAAACATCATTAAAGAAGCACAGCTAACAGAAGCAAAAGGAGCCGGTCTAACAGGAGGCGACCCTTTAATGACGCTTGATAGAACACTAAGAATAATAAAAGCTCTAAAGAAAAAGTTTGGCAAAACATTCCATATCCATCTATATACTTCTTTTGATTTAATAGATTCAAAGAAACTAAAAAATCTTTACAAAGCAGGTTTAGATGAACTTAGGTTTCATCCAGATATTGATAAAAGTGATCTTTGGTATAAAATTTCACTAGCAAAAAACTTTGATTGGGATTTAGGAATAGAGATTCCGGCCGTCCCTGGAAAACTGAAACAAACAAAAAAACTAATAGATTTTTTCGTAGAAAAAATCAAGTTCCTCAATATCAATGAGTTGGAGATAGCGGACAACAAAGCAAACCAGCTTCAGGAACGGGGTTTTCATATAAAAAACAAACTAAGCTATGCAATAAAAGGCAGTGAAACTTTGGCACTAAAGATATTAAAATATTGTGCAAAAAAATATCCTAAATTGCGTGTTCATTATTGTACTGCAAAACTTAAAGATAGAGTCCAGCTTTCAAAGAGAATAAAATTGAGGGCAAAAAATGTTGCAAAAGATTACGATATTATTTCAGAAGAAGGAACTCTAATAAGAGGAATGATTGAGGCAAAGAGGCCTGTTGCATTAAGAACCAAGCTTATGAAAAAATTTAAAATTCCTGCAAAACTAATTCAAGCTGAAAAGAATAGGGTGTTAATTGCACCATGGATTCTTGAGGAGATAAAAGAAAATTTAAATCAAAAACTTAAACCAGCGATTGTTGAAGAATATCCAACATGGGATAAGCTGAAAATAGAAATTAACTACTTATAGTATAAAACTTATAATTTATAGTATGATTAGTATATTAGTATGATTAGTATACTTGTGTATAACCGCTTATACATCTACGATACTCAACTTGGCTGGAACTCCAAAATTATAATTCATAATTCAATTATTTTTCCTTTCTTACCAACATTAATAACTCTAGTTTCGCCTATCTTTTCTTCGATACCTTCAGCTTCGTGAACATGGCTACAGAGCAAGATGTCTGGCTTAAAAGTCTCGATAGCTTTCTTAACTCCTGAGCTACCTGGAAAAAGATTTGTGAATTTTTCCATTTTAGTATCGCTGGGGTGCACATGCGTAACCATTACCTTTTTTTTGAGATACTTAATTCGATCGTGACCTTTCTTCAGTAAATCAAATAATTCTTCTTCAGAATGCTGCTGTAATCCTATATTTGCCCCACCTGCTCCAAAAATACCTACATCATCATACCTAACAGAATAGCCATGTATGTTTTTAACACCGTATAATTCTGCAAGAAAATCAGCAGTTGCGATGCTTTCATGATTACCTGGAATAAGCAGCACTTTCAGATTTTTCTTTTTAAAAGGCCCAATTAAATTATCAGTACTCTGTTCACTGAATGTTATATCTCCGCTAATAACCACTAAATCTACATTTTCTTCAGCAGCCTTCTCAGCTAACTGTTTTGCTGCTCTTGTATCGCCATGTATGTCTCCAGTTGCGAGTATTTTCATTTTCTTTGCCCTTAAAGATAGATATAAATCAGATATCATCAGATATCCTAATTAATTATTTCTTTTATAACCTATTTTTTATCCTCTTTTTTATCCTTTATAAATGTTTCGGCACGTAACCATTATATAGTGGCTAATCGCCTGAAACATTAGAATTCTGCTTTTTCGGCTTCTAATGCGTAATTCACAGCTCAAAACTTTCACGCACGGATTTTTTAAAATCAGGCGCAAAAGCGTTTTATGTTTTATTGAGCTTTAGGTTTTCCCTAATACAAAAAATGATTTCTTTGATTTATTTAAAGCTTGTCTTTATTTTCTGAAAAATGTGCGTCACTATGAATACTGGTTAATCCGCACACAGAGTTTCACATTCAGAACTGGACTTAAAAGGGATTAACCCTTCAACAGAGCATCCGCTTATGATCTTGCAAGTATTTGAAGATGTGTTATAATAGAAGCCGTTTATTGGCTCGCAACTGCCAATCTCTTTAGGCTTTGGGCATTGAACAGCGTTTATCTTACCAACAATCATTACAATCACAGGAAGGCAGTTTATCTCCCTCAGAAAGTCCTTCACATAGCGTGTTGCCTGCTCTTTGAGCACAATCGGTAATAGGTATTTGGGTGGTTTCTGACAGTTGTTCTTCCCATAAGTCTCTTTGTGATGGGGTATCTTCCTTTGGCGGAGATGTATCATCTACACGTCTAGCAACTTCCACTCCTGTTGGTTTGTAAGAAGATTCTTTGCTTACTTTTCCTGATTTTTCATCAAAAGTAACATACAATGTAATGCCTTTTCCGCCTAGTGTATAATGCCGTTCTGGATCTTTTGGCTCAACATATATGTGACTTATAACTGGCCAATCTTCTCCTGATTTAACTGCTTTAATCTTGGCATTAAGTATTAATTCCTCATTATTGACTAACACATCACCAGACCACGTATAAATTTTGGTTTTCTTTGACCAACGATGTGTTGAATCTACTATTTTTACAAATTCGAAGTCCCCGCTCACATACTCAAATCCATCTGGCAAATGGAGTGGAATTGTCATGGTCTCATTTTTGCGACGCTCTACAATTGATTGTTTTGATGCCTCGTCCCTATAATTAGTGATATCCTTTGCTGTGACAGTTATATCAATGATGTCGTTTAATTTTGGGGTTTGCAAAAAATTTATTTCAACTTGTAAAGGATAATAACTCTTATCAGAAGGTTGTTTAGCACAACCGCTAATTAAAATAACGCCGATGAAGAACAATGTTAATATATATTTTGGATTCATTTTTTTCTAATAAAATATCTAATCTACACACACTGCTGGTTGAGCAATTCCATTTCTGACATCACTATAACACCCTACAATAATTTTCCATTCATGGCATCTGCCTTTGGTTTCAAAGGTTCCTTGTGCAAGTTTGAGCCTGTCCTCTTTTGTCAAATTTAGTAATTCAGCAATACAAAAGCTTTCACATTCAGATGAATCTGAACATTCTTTCCCAGCATCTGTCGTTGGTAAATTACAGTATTCTTCGAGTCTCGGACTAATTCTTTCCCATCTGCCACCAAGAGCTTCACACGATTCTTTATCAGGTATTTGGGCGGTTTTAGATCTAATCTCCTTGCATTTTTGTATATACTCTGGGCTTGAACCAGTTCTAACATCTATTTCCTGATTTTCAAGTTTAATAAGCAATTTTAAAGTGCCATAATATAAACCATTAACCTCTATGCGAGCAGCTATGCTACCGCACCAATCTTCTGTATCTAAAAATTTAATTTTAGTTTTGAATTCTTTAAATTCTTGTTTGTTTAGGTTGGTTTCCCATTCTTTAGTTTGCATGCCTGTTTCATTGTCAATAGTGTGTTCGTCAATAATAGCAATTTTGTCCCTTGTCCAAAATATAACTTTGACAGACACATTTAACGATTCTTTAGGTTTTAATGATAAAACGAGATCAACTGGTTCATTAACAATAGGTTGTTTAGTAAAATTAAAATACATCCCTCTAAAATTTTGTGAAGGGAGTTCTTCAAAAAGCGATGGAGGCAGTTCCCAAATACTTACTTTTTGTTTAGCACAACCACTAATCAAAACAATTCCTACAAGCAATATTATCAAAAGATATTTTTTCATTACATCTACCTCAAGGATACCCAAACGTTTACGTTTGGGAGGAATTGAGGTCCTCCGTTAGTTTTTTCTAGCATTTTTGGTTGATGAATGAGTGCGCAGCGGAATGGGCGCACTC
>Ga0180301_10000239_pt1 | contig 41753 bp, 49 predicted proteins | sample GuaBasSediGuay16_FD_121797 | JGI IMG/M metagenome (GOLD analysis project Ga0180301, IMG submission 121797) | Subseafloor sediment microbial communities from Guaymas Basin, Gulf of California, Mexico - Guay16, Core 4569-2, 12-15 cm | ecosystem: Environmental > Aquatic > Marine > Hydrothermal... | reverse complement strand
GGCCGAAACGTGGTAAATTGTTCTCGAACGGACGGGACGGGCGGGCGAACCGCCGCGACGGCCGGAGCGGAGCTCCGGAAGCGGCGGCGGCGCGAACGCCGCAAGAACCTTAACAGGAGAAGAACGGTGGAAAAAGCAGAAGTTCGGTTCGAGGAGAACTGGCCGGGAGCGTTCGGAGAGGTAGTTAAGAGGTACGGCGAGGACGCACGCGTCCGACACGTCGGCGACCGCTGGGGCGAGACCTGGGAGGCGCCGCTCGGAGAGCTCCTAACCGACGCGATCTGGGCGTTCGGCGAGGAAGCGCACGAGGGCCTCACCGCGCGGACGACCGCGGTCGAAGCGGGGGACGCGATCCTGGTGGACGAGGTCGGGAACGCGGTGGTAGTCCTCGCCTAGCGGCGAGGGTCGCCGGAGCCGGGAACGGCTCCGGCGACCGCTTCTTCTCGAGCGCGACCGCGCGGGGCGCGACGGACGCGGCGGGACGGGGCGGGCGCCGACGAAGACAAGGAGGAAGACGTGAGGTGGGACTTCGAGCTCTATTGCACGCGCTGCGAGCACATGGAGCGGTACGAGTTCGGGGCAGACGAGATCGCGGAGCTTCGCGCGGTTCGGGAGGAGTGTCCGGACTGCGGCGCCGAGCTGGTCGCGCGGCCGTGGCGGCTGCGGATTGCGGCGGCGCTCGCCGAGTGCGAGGACGGGAACGTGCGGAAAATCGAGCGCTTCTTCGAACCAATACGAGGTGCGGTCTACGACCAGGTGACGACATACGTGCCGACGCGCTGGCGCCGACGGGACGTACCGGTGTCCGAACGTGGACGGTACCTGTGGGGCTGGCCGGAAACCAGTTAAGAGACGAGCGGCGCGCGGGCGCCGCCGAATACGACGAGAGGAGGAAGCAGATGAACGAAGGCCAACGGATCGAGCTCGGGCGAGAAGCGGCCACGATCAAGTTCTTCAAGGACGACACCCTCGTGGGCACTCTTTTCCTCGGCCCGCCGATGCGGTTCGAGGGGGACGCCGACGAGAGCGCGCGGGCGTTCTTCGACCTGGTTATCAACGTCTATTGCAAGCGCGAAGAGGCCAGCTAGCGCGTCGCCCGCCAGGGCTGTAGGCGACTACAGCCTTGGTGGCGGCACACTAGCCGCAAGACGACAAAACGACAGGAGGACAGAAATGGCGGAAGAAAGAGGATTAGAGTGGTCGGACGGGATCGGGAACCGGCGGCGTGAGCGGTGGCTCGTCCTGATCAAGGACGACCGCGTGCACCACTTCTGCGGGGAGACGATCCCCGGCGTGGCCGTGGTCGTCGGCCACGGGTACACGAAAAACGGCAAGTGGTCGGCGAACCATTATCGCATGAAGCTGGCCCCGGGCGTGCGGGCGATCGCAGGGTACGAGGGCTGGGAGACCGGCCGCTTCGTCGAAGGTCTCCGGAAAGCGGTCGGCTTCCCACGGCCGATCGATCGATGGATCGACGTCGCCGAGGCCCTCCGCGTCACGATCCCGGCGGCGCAGGAGTACGTCCGCGCGCATTGGCCCGGCGACGCCAAGAGGTTGGACAGGGTCGAAGAGGAGCTGATGGCGATTGAGGAGACCGAGGAGAACGCGGACGTGGAAATCGTCGCCGTCAACTTCGGCGGGCCGACGAACCGTCAAATCGGCGCGGGCTTCTGGGAGATGCCGGTGGTTGTCCGGGATCACGATGGCCGCGTGGCGGCCTATATCTCACCAGGGGGGCGGTACAAGGAGTGGCAGTTAGATCTCTTGGAGATTGACGGCGACACGGACGCCGTTAAGGTCTTGTCCGTGGTGCACAGCAGGGGGTACCACGGCGGGCACGTCAGCATGCGGGTCGCGGTACCCGCGGGGTACACCGCAGAGCACCTGGATCCGGAGTTGAGTTGATGAAATTAATTAGTCTAAGTCGAGACTTCGCGTTGGCCGAGGTCGGCACGAAGTCTAGAGTTGAGTTGATGAAATTAATTAGTCTAAGTCGAGACTTCTGGTCGGCCGAGGCCGACCAGAAGTCTCGAGTTGAGTTGATGAAATTAATTAGTCTAAGTCGAGACTTCGGGTCGGCCGAGGTCGGCACGAAGTCTAGAGTTGAGTTGATGAAATTAATTAGTCTAAGTCTAGATCTGGCGCTGGCCGAGGTCGGCACGAAGTCTAGAGTTGAGTTGATGAAATTAATTAGTCTAAGTCTAGATCTGGCGTTGGCCGAGGACGCCGCGCGCGATGGAGTTGAGTTGATGAAATTAATTAGTCTAAGTCGAGACTTCGGGTCGACCGAGGGCGACGCGAAGTCTAGAGTTGAGTTGATGAAATTAATTAGTCTAAGTCGAGACTTCGCGTCGACCGGGGACGCCGCGAAGTCTAGAGTTGAATTGATGAAATTAATTAGTCTAAGTCGAGACTTCGGGTCGGCCGGAGGCGCAGCGCGCGATGGAGTTGAGTTGATGAAATTAATCAGTCTAAGTCGAGACTTCGCGTCAGCCGAGGTCGACACGGAGTCTAGAGTTGAGTTGATGAAATTAATTAGTTCAACTCCATGCCCGACGCCGACCAGGGGCGCCGCCGAGCGCCGCGGCTCGATGGAGTTGAAATGATGAAATTAATTAGTTCAAATCCAGACTTGGTGCCAGCCGACGCGCCACGACCGGATGGAGTTGGAGTGATGAAGATTGTTAATCTAACTCCACACCCGGTGACCATCTGCAACGGCAACGGGCTGTCGATCACGATCGACCGCTGCGACAGCCCGCCGCGGCTGGAGGAGGAGACAGAGGTCGTCGGCACGGTCTGCGCGGAGGGCGTGGACGTGCCGGTGATCCGGAAGCGTTTCGGCAAGCCGCAGGGCCTGCCAGAGTTCAGGCCGGGCCACGTCTACGTGGTCTCGGCGCTCCTGGCGCAGGCGCTCGGGCCGACGCCGGAGGACGCTGGCTACCTGGTCGTGATTCCGGCGGCGCTGATCCGGGACGAGAACGGACGGATCCTCGGCGCTCGCGCGCTCGCGGTCGTCTAGGTATTTACACCATGTGATATGATGGTGGTGATAACGAACGAGGAGGCAACGATGAAAGCCAAGGCCAAGAGGATCGTCGAAGAGCTGGAAAAAGCGACAGGCGCCAAGCTACGCGCGCAGGAGCGCGCGGAGGACTTCCCAGTTCCGTACGACGAACTGGACTGGGAGACGGCGGACGAGATGCGAGAGGAGCTCGGGATGACGCGGAAAGAGTACGCGGCATTCACCAGGGGGCTCCGCGACGAGCTGCGCGCGGCGGAGACGCGCTACAACGAGGCGCTGCAAGCGGCGGTCGAGCTCCTCGAAGAACTGGCACTGGGCAGCGAGGAGAAGGCGACGCTCGCGAAGGAGATAAGCAAGTTCTTCCTCGCCTGCTAGACCAGGTTCGTGGTGGACGGCGCGGGGCCACCGGGAGGGGGCGGTGGCCTCGCGCCGGGGTCTACCAGGATTGTAGCCTAATCGCCCTGGCGTGTAAATGCACCGGGGCGATTGGCGTATCTGATCATCCGCTCAAAATGCCTTCTTAAACTAAGGGCGCGTTCGATATATAACTTTATAAGATTCATTCTCTTCAAAAATAAAGGGGAAATTTCGCGCGGGCGAGGAAATGCTGTTATATCGCTGGCGGGAGATGTGGTAGATTTGTGGGCATGGACACGACGCTATCTGGAGTGCTGCTGAGATGGTTGGCGATCCACGTGATCGTCCTGGTCGGCGCGCTGGTCGCGGTTGCCGCCGGTAAGGTCGTGCTGTGGGTGCGCGGCGGGCAGGAGTACGACGAGGGCGACCAGCTGCTGGCCGGTCTGGCGGTTCTACTTTGGCTCGTCCTATCACTTGCCCTGGCAGTAGGGCAGTAGACATAGACAGGAGGGAAAAGTGTCGAACATACTGATGTCGGTGCCGTACGAGGAGCGAATGCGCTTCTTCCGTGAGGCGGCGGAGCACTGGAGCGAAGTGCGCCGCGCGATCCTCATGAAGATGATTGATGGCGAGAGCGCCTGGAAGGCGGCGGTGGAGGTGCACCGCGAGATGTGCCCTGACCGCGCAGAGGGAACGATCTACCAGACGGCGCGCTCCGTGGAGGACGCGGCGCGGGCGTGGCTCGGTCGAACGAACGACCTTGAGCTCCTGCGCGAACAGGGCGTGGTGCGCGGCCTGTCGCGTGGAGATGCTAGGCGGCTGGTGCGGGAGGCTCGTGAGGCGGGCCTGAACGCTGTGGTCGAGGTTGCAGTGAGGTTAGTAGAGTGAAGCGACGTTGGAGGAATCGGATAGTTGGTAGTGCGGACGTGCCACCTGGCGATCTCGTCGCGAATCCGCGGAACTGGCGCGCGCACCCTGATGCGCAGCGGGGAGCGTTGGAGGGCGTTCTTGACGAGGTTGGCTGGGTGCAGCAGGTCATCGTGAACAAGCGCACCGGCTTCATCCTGGACGGCCACCTGCGCGTGGCGCTGGCCCTGTCACGCAAAGAGCCGACCATACCTGTCCTGTACGTTGACCTCGATGAGGACGAGGAGAAGCTTACGCTCGCGACGCTGGATCCGCTGGCTGCGGCGGCGGAGACGGATCCCGAGGCGCTGGCGGATCTTCTGAGCGACGTGCAGACGGGCAACGACGCGGTGCGCGACTTGCTCGACAGCCTTGCGGAAGGGATAGGTAGGGAGTTCGATTCGGACTCCGACGAGACCGCTGAGCCGCGCGTGGACGAGGCGGAGGAGCTGCGCGAGAAGTGGGGGGTCGAGCCTGGTCAGGTCTGGCGGGTCGGGGAGCACAAGCTGCTTGTGGGCGACTGCACGGACATCGAGGCGGTGGAGGCGCTTTTCGCTGGTGAGCGGGCGCGCATGGCGGTGACGTCGCCGCCCTACGGCGTGGGTAAGGAGTACGAGGAGGGGGAGGCGTTCGGCGACCTGGTGGAGCTGATCGACAAGACTGCTGAGGTCGGCGCGCGTGTTGTGATTCCTGGCGGCTACTTCGTCGTCAACTTCGGCGACATCTACGTCAAGAGCATCGTCGAGCGCATTACGGGGGACGCGAGTTACGGCGTCTTCCTGATGTCGTGCATCTACAACGAGCGCTTCCGTCGTCACGGTTGGAAGCTTTGGGCGAATCGGATCTGGCGGAAGCCCTTCGAGCGCCTTCCGGCACCGTTCTGGTCGTACCACTCAACGATCCCACACCATCAGGAGTGGGAGTACGTGTGGTCGTTCCGCGCGCCCGGGGGCGAGGACGACGAGCCGGAGGAGCTGGTTATCAGGCGGGTGCCGCAACGATCCACGGAGTTGCTGGAGGACGATATTGTAGCCCAGCAGTGGCTGGAGAATTTGTGGAGGGTATTTTCAGGAGTGCCCATCGAGGGATATGATTTCGTATGGACGTTCAGGTCGAAGGGCGGCAAGGAGCGCCGCCTGCCACGCCGGAAGTGGCGCATGTCCGTCCACGCAGTCTGGAGTACGCACGACGCCGAAGGCTCGCCGTTGCGATATCACGTCGCAGCGTTCCCGCTGGAGCTGCCGCTGCGCGCGATCGAGGTCTATAGCGAGCAGGGCGACCTGGTGTGGGAGCCGTTCCTCGGGTCGGGGACGACGCTTCTGGCGTGCGAGCGATTGCGGCGGAGATGCATAGCCACAGAACGCGAGCCTCGCTACGTCGCCGTCGCCCTGGAGAGATTCGCAGATGATGGTTTGAATCCGGAGTTGGAGGTATGAGCAAGAGGGAGAGCAGAAAAGGCGGTACAGGGGAGCTGGGGCCGCTGATCGGCCGGAGGCGCGACTTGCCGCGGCCGTGGATGGCCAGGTTTATCGCGGCGCTGCGGAACACCGCGAACGTGCGCGCCGCCTGTCAGGCCGCTGGTATTACGCGAGGCGGTGCGTACTGTGCGCGACGGCGCTGGAAGACGTTCGAGGCGGCGTGGGACGAGGCGCTGGAAGAGGCGCTGGATGGTCTCGAGGCTATTGCCTGGAAGCGTGCTCAAGAAAGTAGCGATAAATTATTGACGTTTATTCTCACATCACGCCGTCCCGAGGTGTACGGCCAGCGGGTTCGGCACATGCACGACGGCGAGGTGAAGCTGAAGCTGGTTGAGGAGGTCGTGGTTGCGGGAGCTGAGGATCAAGCTGAGTCCGAAGCAGAAAGCGTTTAGGGACTCAAAGGCGACCTTCCGCGCGCTGGTCGGCGGGCGCGGCAGCGGCAAGACATACGTTGGAGCATTGGATATGGCGGTACGCGCGATGTCTGCGGACTCGCGCGGCCTGCTTTTCGGTGTGTACGCACCGACATACGGAATGCTCAAAGACGCGACGTTCAGGGCATTGACCACAATCTGCGACCAGATGCACTGCCTGCGCAGCATCAATCTGAGCGATATGATGCTCAAGCTTGGGAATGGTGCGGAGATCATCTGTCGATCGTTGGACGATCCGGAGCGCGCGCGCGGGCCGAACCTGGCGGGCGCGTGGTTGGACGAGGCGAGTCTCATGAAGCGCGACGCGTTCGAGATCGTCATCGCGTCCCTCCGCGGCGGTGGTGGCAAGCCTGGCTGGCTGTCTGCGACGTTCACGCCTAAAGGGCGGGCGCACTGGACGTACGAGGTCTTCGGCAGCGGCAGGGAAGGTACGGAGCTGTTCCGGATCCGGACGCTGGAGAACCCGTTCCTGCCAGAGGGATTCTACGAAGCGGTGAGGAGTCAGTACACTGAGTTCTTCGCGAAGCAGGAGCTCGAGGGCGAGTTCATCGATCAGGCGGGGACGCTGTTCAGGCGCGAGTGGTTCCGCATTGTGGACGCGGCCCCGGGTGGGCTGCGCTGGGCGCGGTACTGGGACTTGGCGGCGAGTACAAAGACGAGCGCGGACTACACCGCATCCGCGGCCGTGGCGCAGGCGGACGATGGCACTGTCTACGTGCGCGACGTGATCCGTGGTCGGTGGGAGTGGCCAGACCAGGAGCGGATTATGTTGCAGACTATGCTGCTTGAAGGCACTGGTGTGGAGCAGGGCATCGAGAAGTCGCTTCACGGCATTGCGGCGGTGCAGACGCTGCTGCGGCGTCGCGAGCTGGCGCGCATCTCCGTCCGCGGTATCGATGTCGACAAGGACAAGTTAACGCGCGCGTTACCGGTGGCTGCGCGGGCGGAGCAGGGCAAGCTGACGCTGGTGCGAGGAGATTGGGTGAGAGATTTTATTGACGAGTTCGTATCGTTCACAGGCGATGGCTCTACGCACGACGACCAGGTGGACGCGGTCGCGGGGGCGTTTGCGATGGTCAGCACGCCTCAACGGAGCCGAAGGATCGTAGCGTGGTGAACGTGCAGATTTGGTGCCGAAACTGGCGGGACGACCGCGTGATCCCGCGCATGGCGAGGTATCTAGCGGAGCGCCTGGGATGGAGCCTGCGATATGGCGTGATCGAGGACGACGCGGACGCGCTGTACATGCTTGCGTATTTCGAGGCGCAGCGGCTGAAGCCCTGGCCCGACGTCCCTGTGGCGGCGTATTTCACGCATCGCGAGGAGGAGCCCCCTGGTAACTCGAAGGCGAAGTTATTCGATTCGGTGGGGCGGCGGGTGGATCTGCGGATAACCACCGCTGGGATCTACACCGACCTGCTGTCTCCGCGCGGGCCGACGGTGCAGGTGCCCGCGCCGGTTGAGCGGGATCGATTCACGCCCGCCAGGAGCAAGCGGTCGGGGCCGGTGGTCATAGGCGTCTCGGGGTATACGTATCGTAATCAGCGGAAGGGCGAGAATCTGGTTCGCTTCGCGGCGGGGGTGCTGGGCGGGCGCGTGGAGTGGCGAGCGAGCGGCCGTGGCTGGCCGGTGCCGACGAGGCGCTACAAGTGGGCGGAGATGCCTGACTTCTATCGCGGCTTGGACATCCTGCTGGTGCCGTCGCGGGTCGAGGGGATCCCGATGCCGACCCTGGAGGCGCTGGCGTGCGGCGTGCCCGTGGTGATCTCGAAGGGCGTCGGGCTCCACGATGAGCTGCCGGACGTCAATGGCATACATCGCTTCAATCGCGGCGACGCGAAGAGCATGATACTGGCGCTGCTCCTGGCCATGGACACGTGCAGGAGTGTTGACAGAGATGCGCTCCGTGACGCGACGGCGGAGCACTCTGTCGAGAACTTCGTCGCCGCGCACGACCAGGCGTTCCAGGCTATCGCGCCGCGGGTTCGCCAGACGGTGCGGAAGAAGGCGAAGGTGAAGGTCAAGATGGCTGACCCGATAGATCACGGCACGGGCTCGACGCGGGGGATTTACGTCGTCGCGTTCGGCGGCCCTGCGCGCAAGTGCGCAAGCAGACTCTTGGAGAGCATCAAGGAGCATATGCCGGACATCCCCGTTTGCCTATGCGGCGCGGAGCCGCTGGGGCTGGAGGACGTCTTCGTCCAGCAGGAGGACAGTGACATCGGCGGCAGGCGGGCTAAGCTTCGCGCATACGAGCTGAGTCCGGCGGAGTGGGAATCGGTGCTGTACCTCGACGCCGACACCCTGGTGACCGCGCCGGTGTATCGGTTCTTCGAGTGGATCGAGGACGGTTGGGAATTCATCATCTGCAAAGACCCGCACCTCATGGACACGATGTTCTCGTACCGCAGGCGAAATAACGCCGCGGAGATGCGGAAGGTGCGTAGGGCTGTCAAGACACTTCACACGATTCAGCTGAATGGTGGCGTGTGGGCGTTCAGGCGCTGCGAGCGTGTGGAGCGGTTCTTCAAGCGGTGGCGCGAGGAGTGGGAGGTGTTTGCGCAGCGCGACCAGGGGCCGCTGCTTATGGCGCTGTATGCTGACCCGCCGCGGACGCTTGTCCTGGGGAACGAGTGGAACACGTTCCCGGCATACTCCGAGGGCGTGGAGACCGCGGGCATTCTGCATTTCCCGAAGCAGGCGCGCAGGTGGTCGGGCGCAATCCCGGGGCGGATCGACAGTGAAAGGGCGTGGAGGAAGGTGAGTGAGTGGGAGCGAAAGCATGGTGCCTAAGCCGCATCCAGAGGTTGTCAATCATCACCCGCCGACGCTCATCGTCGGCTATGGCCATGTCGGTCGGCAGATCGGGCGGTTCTTCGCGGATGCGGACTACGTGGACGTAGACGGCGTCGTCCGGCGGGTGGCGGACGACCTGGCGGCGTTCCCTGAGGGTGAGCGTAAGGATTGGGAGCTCGGGTTCATCTGCGTGCCGACGCCCGAGGCGGAGGATGGGAGCTGCGACTGCTCGGAAGTCATCCACGCGTATGAGCGCTGGAATTATCGCGTACGCTACTGGTGCGTTAAGAGCACGGTCGAGGTCGGGACGACCGAGTGGCTGGGGAGCAACACCTGCTTCTCGCCGGAGTACTACGGCGAGACGGTTGACCACCCGCTCCGCAACAGCCTGCCATTCGTGATCCTGGGCGGGCCGCGGCAGGTGACGCGGGCATTCGCGACGGCGTGGACGCTGGTCACCAACTCGTCGCTGCGCATCTACCAGACCGATGCGCGCACGGCGGAGCTGTGCAAGTTGATGGAAAACTCCTGGCTGGCGACGAAGGTCGCATTTTGCAATCAATTCTATGATCTCGCCGCGGCGGCTGGTGTAGACTGGCACGAGCTGCGCGAGCTGTGGCTGGCTGACCCGCGGGTGTCGCGGAGTCACACCTATGTGTATCCGGAGAACCGCGGCTTCGGCGGCAAGTGCTTGCCGAAGGACACGGCGAACCTGTGCGCGTGGGCAAGGAGGACGGGGCGGCCGGCGCGGCTCATCGAGGCGGTTCGAGCGTACAACGAGGAGCTGAGGAGATGATAGCGGAGAGCATAACCGAGAACGACATGACCAGGGGCATCGCACGACCGGCGGTAATCATCGCGTCGCTGCGAAGCGGGGGGACGTTCCTGGCACATTGCCTGAGTAATCACCCGCACATCTTCTGCGACCGCGGCGAGCCGCTGCATTACAGGAGCGTGTGGCTCGACTGCCTAGACGGGATCACCCGCGTAGATCTCTTGCAGGCGCTGCTCGACCAAACTGGTTATCATGTGAGCATGTGCAAACTCACATACCGGCAGGCATTCCTAGACGGCGTCTGGGAGTACCTGGTGAGGGCGCAGCCTGCTGTGATTCATCTTCGGCGCGAAAACTACCTGCGTCAGGCCGTGAGCTTCCTGCTGAACTGCAAGGCGCGCGCGGGTCACATTACGCTGCCGCAACACACATTCCGCGCGGTCACGATGCGCGAGCGGGTGTCCTTGGCGCCGCGGTCTATCATCAGGGCTATTGAAGAACTGCGTGAGCAGGACGAGTTCGCGAAGACGAAACTGGCGGAGTTCTCTCAGCTGCTCGAGCTCACATACGAGGATATCGCGTGGTCAGGGCACGGTGAGGCGACGGGGATCCCGTGGGACGTGTCGAGCCGCATCTGCGACTTCCTCGGCGTGCCGCAGGCTATGTTGCATTGCCATTTGCGCCGCGTGAACCCACAGCCGCTGCCGGAGATCATCGAGAACTGGGGCGCCGTGCGGGCGGAGATAGAGCGGACGCCATATGCAGTATGGCTCGAAGAGGAGGAGGCGTGAAGATCCTGAATCTTGGAGCAGGGAATTCGATCGTCAGTGGGGCGGTGAACCACGATCTCGTCAAGCACCGCGAGGAGATCGACGTGACGCACGACCTCAACGAGCGACCGTGGCCCTGGTCGGACGAGTCGTTCGACGTGGTCATCGCGCATTCGGTGTTCGAGCATCTCCGGATCACGCTGGTCGAGGCGCTGGACGAGTGCTGGCGCATCCTGCGGCCTGGCGCGGAGCTGTTCATCAAGCTGCCCATGTGGAACAGCGAGACCTCGTACAGGGATCCGACGCATGTCTGGCATCTCTCGCCGGGGGCGCTCGACTATTTCGACCCTGATCGGAAGGCGGGGCGCGCGTACCACTGGTATACGCCGCGGAAGTGGGAGATTGTCAAGGGGCCCTGGCTGAACAACGCCGAGACGAGCTTCCTGGCGCGGATGAGGGTGCGCAAATGACGAATGTGATCGCGACGATAGACGACGCCAGTGGCATCGCGAACCAACTCGGAGCGCCGTACAGCATCCGTGTGCGGAGCGGCGCGGACGATTGGGAGCTGTCGGGTGACAAGACGCTGTTCCTTGCGCACGGGATGAAGATACCTGTCAGACTGCTCGACGCTGGCTTCTCGTTTCTTGACACCTGGGAGATGGCAGTTCCACTCTGGAACTACGGTACTCTTGCAGCGGACGTGGGCACGGTGGATGAGCGAAAGCTAACCAGGTCGGTTGTGCTTGACTTGAGGCAGCTGCTCCACGGGTACGAGCTGCTGTTCGTGCGCAACGACGATGCGGGGCGGGAGTTCCTGGTCACGTGGCGGTCGGAATGTCTGAAGGGCGAGGACGAGCGGCTGGCGTTCCTCAGGGCTTTCCACATCGTGAAGCCGCGGGCGTGTATCTTGCCGCAGTCATGGCTGGTATACGCAACGGCTGGGGAGCTCAAGCAGGAGCGCGTGGAGGTGCGGCCGTCGCGGAGGCGCAGGAGGCCGTGGTCACCGATCACGCGTGAGCCGCATGGTAGCCGACGCGGGCCTGACATACGGAAGAGAGTGAGGCAAAGATGAGCGACATCAAATGGGCGATAGATTCAATCCTCTCGCGCGAGCCGGGGTACAGGATTGCGCAGCAGTACTACAACGGCGAGCACAAGCTTACATTCGCGACAGAGCGCTTCAGGAACGCGTTCGGATCGTTCTTCAGTGCATTTGCAGACAACCTCTGCGGCGTCGTGGTGGACACGCTGGCGGACAGGCTGATTGTAATCGGCTTCGGCGCGGAGTCTGGGGAGGACGTGGTGCCGGGCGTGGCGTGGGGCATTTGGCAAGAGAACCGCATGGGGCGGAAGTCACGTGTCGTGCATCGGATGGCGCTCAGGGATGGTGACGCGTACGTGATTGTTTGGCCCGGCCAGGACGGACTGCCGATGATTCATCCGAACTGCGCTATCCGGATGTCGGTGGCGTACAGCGACGAGGGGAACGGCGAGATAACGCGCGCGGCGCGGATGTGGCGGCTTGAGGATGGTCGGATTCGACTAAATCTCTACTACCCAGATAGGATAGAGAAGTACGTGACGTCGCGCGCGGTGGACGGCACGCTTAGCGACGCGCGGGGGTACGTCCCGCTGGAGGACGAGCCGGTGGTGCCGAATCCCTGGGGACAGGTTCCGGTATTCCACTTCGCGAACGACAGCACGGGGGAGTCGAACTTCGGGCGGTCGGCGCTGGCGGACGTGATTCCGCTCCAGAACGCACTCAACAAATCGGTTGCGGATATGCTCGTCGCAATGGAGTACGTCTCACTGCCGCAGCGGTGGGCGACCGGCCTTGAGGTCGAGGTTGATCCTGTCACGGGCAAGCCGAAGGCGCCATTCACTCCTGGGGTGGAGCGAATCTGGACGGTCGGCGATCCCGACGTGCGGTTCGGTCAGTTCGACCCTGCGAATCTGAAGCAGTTCCTGGAAGTCCAGAATTCCTTCCGCGCGGAGATCGCGCGTGTCTCTGGAGTCCCGTTTCACTACCTCATGCTTGACCCGGGCGGCTGGCCTTCGGGCGAGGCGATGAAGACCGCGGAGGCGCGGCTCACGACGATCGTCACGAATTTGCAGGAGACGTTCGGCGATGTCTGGGAAGACTGCATGAGCCTGGCGCTTCGGATGCGCGAGATCGAGGGAGACTACAGGTTATCAACAGTCTGGGAAGACGCTGCACCGCGGAATCCGCGGGCGGAGGCTGAGACGGCGCTGCTCAAGCAGCAGGTGGGCGTGAGCCGCGAGCAGCTACTGGCGGAGCTTGGCTACAGTCCTGAGGAGATCGAGCGTATGGCGGAGGAGCGGACGGCTGGTGACGCAGAGCTGGGGGAGAAGCTGCTGACACAATTCGAGAGGGGGGTGTGATTGTGCGCGTGATTATGAATCCGTGGGTCGCCTGGGCGATAAACCAGGTGCTGGTCATCAGCAATTGGACGTTCGCCAGACTCTTCTGGCAGTTCGGCGTGATAGACGTGGAGCGTAAGAATTAGCGATGCCAGAGGCGAAGTCGCCGGGGCAGATATACGAGACAGTCGAGAAATTCCGTCGTGAGCTGCTGCGCAGCGAGCGCCGCGCGGCGTCGGAGATGGTGCACTACTATGGCCAGACCTGGCGGCGGATCAAGGAGCAAGCTGACGATCTCCTACGGATGATCCGCGAGGCCAAAGATGCGGGCGAGGAGGTGAGCCCTGCGTGGCTGTTCCGATATCGCAGGTTAGAGGAGCTGCAAGAGCAGGTGGAGGCGGAGCTGCGCAACTTCGTCGGGTTCGCGGAGAGCCAGATCCTGGAGCAGCAGGGAGAGGCGGTACGGGCTGCGCAGGAGCACTCTGAGAAACTCGTTCTGGAGGATTTGCTGGCGCCGCCGGAGGGCGTCCGCGTGCACTGGAACAGACTTCCGATAGAGGCGACGCAGGACTTGGTAGGATTCCTGCACGACGGCTCGCCGCTGCGGGCGCTGCTGGATGAGCTACCTGGCCAGGCTGGGCAGGCGGTGGCGGACGAGCTGGTGCAGGGCGTAGCGCTCGGCCTGAACTCGCGCGAAATATCCAGGCGGATACGGCGAGCGGCGGGGGTGGGCCTGGTTCGGGCGCTGCGGATCGCGCGGACGGAGACCATGCGGGCATATCGCGAGGCTACGAGGCGCAGCTACCAGGCGAACAGCGACATCGTCAAGGGCTGGATCTGGCACGCGGCGTTGGACAGGCGCACGTGCCCGATGTGCTGGGCGATGCACGGGACGCAGCACGGGCTAGACGAGACGCTTGGTGACCATCCGAATGGACGGTGCACCATGATCCCCTGGGTGGCATCGTGGGAAGAGTTGGGCTTCGAAGGGGCGCCAGATACACGGGTGGTCGTGGAGCCAGGGGAGAGTATCTTTAGAGAGCAGCCGGAGGACGTGCAGAGGGCCGTGCTGGGTAACGCAGGCTACGAGGCGTGGAAGAGGGGCGAGGTCACGCTGAGAGACTTCGTCGGCGAGCGCGAGGATCCACGCTGGGGGCGCACTTTCTACGCTAAAAGCTTGCGCAGCGTTTTGGGCGCGCCCGTGAGTGGCCCGCCGACGCAGCCAGGCTGGTTGCAGCCTGGGACGCCGTCCAGCGGGCTGGACGATACGGACAGCCTTGGTCAGCTGCTGTATGAGCGCTCCACCTTGGAGACTGCCCCTGAAGGACTGAGTGCAGATGACCTCATCCAGCAGGCGAAGGACGTCATATCCGGTGAGCGATATTCCAAACTCAAAGACCGCATCGTCACGCAGGTCAGCGAGCGATCTGGCCTGGACTACGAGGTCGCTGACAAGCTTACAGCGACCTGGGCGGCGTCGAGCGGCGACGAGGTACCACTGAGCGTCGTGTTGCAGACCACCGCGCAGGAAGTGTTCGGCCTGCCGTCCAGTGGGTTCTACACCGAGGAGAGAGCGCGGAGGTTGTGGAAGGAGCAGGAAGAGCGGATGGCGTTTTATGGGTGGGGGAGCTACGAGGATGCGAAGAAGAAGGCAGGAGCGTACCTGCGCGCGGTGTATGAGATCACCCAGGAAGAGCTGCGCGAGCGGGGGATTAGGACGGTCACAGTGCTCCGAGGATTAGACCTGCCTCTTGAAGAGGCGAGGTCGATGAGCATCGGCGACATGATCGCACATACAAGCAACCCGCTGTCGAGCTGGACGGTGCACAGGGATACCGCGGAATTCTTCGCGGGCTCGAAGTATGGTGCGGAGGAGGGCCACCGGGGAGTCGTTCTTAGGATTCAGGTGCCAGCGGAGCGTATCTTCTCGACCTCAGTGACAGGCGCTGGCTGCCTGCCGGAAGGTGAGGTAGTATTGCTTGGCGGAATAGTGGACACGACGTCTGTCGTGACAATGTTCGACGAGGGGGCAAACAGAGTTGGCGCGTAGGAAATGGCAGAGGGTGAGGTTCATCGGCAACCTGGACAGGTTGCCTGAAAACGAAGACTGGATCAAGCGAGTTAGGCGCGACATTGGGACGGACGGGAAGAAGATCCCGACGCGCTTCGACCGGGAGGCGGCGGAGCGCGGGGAGTGGTCGGTCACGCTACGCGAGCGGAGCGGAGAGGAGTGATGCACGATCATCTTCCAACGGGTATTTACAGAAGCCCCTGGGAGCTGATAGACTGATATTGGGGTTCCGTCTGGGCTTTTACTGCGGAGGTCATAAATGGCTGTTAGTAACAAACCGTGGGGGCCGATCACGGCGGCGGATTACCGCAGCGCGGCGGCGTTCTGCAAAGCCTGCCTCATCGACCTCAATCCCTCAGGTGAGACTAAGGTGAAGGCCAATTGCAAACTGCCGGTGTACGAGCCAGGCGGCGCGCTGAATCGCAACGCGGTGCACGCGGCAGCTGGTGTCCTCGCGGGAGCGCGAGGCGGTGTAGATGCACCGGCGGCTGAGAAGCGGAAGGCCGCACGGAAGCTTATCAGGTTGTACAGAGAGCTGGACGAAGAGCCGCCAGAGGCGGTTCGGAGGCTGGCGAGACTATAAACACATGCCGCGACAGGTGCGCGGGCTTAATTGGGAGGCGAGATGCCACCGGATGACAATGTGAACGATGACGCCACTCAGGTAGTGGAACCCGACGACGCGGAGCCCACGGCGGCAGACCAGGCGTCTGACGACCAGGGGGACGACGGGGAGGACTTCGACAAGGAGCGCGCGTTAGCGACTATCCGCAAACTGCGACAGTTCGAGAAGCAGGCCAAGGCGCTTAAGCGCGAGCTCGACGAGATCAAGCGGGAGCGCGAGGAAGCGGGGAAGACCGAGCTCGAGAAACTGTCCAGCAGGCTGGCTGAGGAGGAGCGCAAGGCGCTCGATGCCGAGGCCAGGGTGGCCGCGGCTGAGGTGCGCGCGGACTTCGTCGAGAAGGCACTCCGAGAGGGAGTGACGAATCTGCAACTCGCATATCTAGCTGCGCAGGCAGATGGCCTCCTCGGGAGCTACGACGACGGGGAAGTCAGCGATCACGACTTCAAGACATTGAAGAAGCGCTATCCAGATCTCTTCCGCACGACGACTGGTTCAGCGGACGGCTCCGCTGGGAACGAGACGCCACCAGTGTCCGGCGGAATGAACGACTTTATCAGACGAGCAGCAGGAAGGTAGGAGAGGATAAATGGCGTACAATTCGCTTATAAGCAGGAGTGATGCGGCTGCGCTCATCCCACCGGATACCAGCCGTGAGATCGTACAGGGCGTCACCGAGTCGAGTGCGGTGATGCGCCTGGCCACCCGCGCGCCGGACATGCCGAGGGCGCAGCGGAGCATCCCAGTGCTAAGTGCGCTGCCAACGGCGTACTTCGTATCTGGTGATATCGGCCTGAAGCAGACCACCGAGCAGGCGTGGGAGAACAAGTATCTCAACGCCGAGGAGCTCGCGTGCATCGTCCCGATTCCGGAGGCTGTGCTCGACGACCAGGACTACGACGTGTGGGGCGAGATCCGCCCGCGGATCGTTGAGGCCATGGGCAGGGTGTTTGACATGGCCGTCCTGTTCGGCACGAACGCACCTGCGACCTGGCCGACTGACGTCGTGACGGCGGCTGTAGCCGCTGGTAACAGCGTAGTCTACGGAACCAATCCGGACATCTACGACGACCTTCTCTCTGAGAACGGAGTCGTGAGCCTGGTCGAGGCGGACGGGTACTTCATCACCGGTCACATCGCGGACGTCTCGATGCGCGGGATCCTGCGGGGACTGCGCGCGACTGACGGGCAGCTGATCTTCTCCAGGAACGTCCAGGAGAGGAACCGCTACGAACTCGACGGTGAGCCGGTCGAGTTCCCGCGTAACGGCGTCTTCAACGGGCAGAACGCGATGCTCATCTGCGGCGATTGGTCGCAAATGATCTATGCGCTCAGGCAGGACATCAGTTACAAGGTGCTGACTGAGGCAGTGATCCAGGATGCGGACGGGAACATCGTCTACAACCTGCCGCAACAGGATATGGTGGCGTTGCGGGCGGTCATGCGGATCGCATGGCAGGTTCCCAACCCGATCAATCGCATGGAAGAGGACGAGTCGGAGCGCTATCCGTTCGGCGTCCTGCTAACTGAAGAGGGGTCATAGCATGACCGAGGCGGAGGCTTTGGTGAGGCTTAGTCGGATGACTGCGTCCTCGAATGATCCTGAGCTGACCGCCGAGGAACTGGACGATCTCCTCTCGATGTGCAAGGTAATGGACGCGGACGGGCGGGCTCCGGACGATGAGGACTGGGAGCCCACCTGGGACTTGAACCGCGGGGCGGCAGAGGGCTGGCGCTGGAAGGCAGCCAAGGCCGCCTCGCGCTTCGACTTTACTGCGGACGGTGCGTCATTCGACCGTTCTCAGATAACTGAGCATTGCGAACGCATGGCGCGACAATACAGCAGAAGGATCACGAGCAATGTCGAACTTCCTGGCCCGCTGGCCACGGAGGCGTAGGTGACTGAGGAAGAGCGTGCGGAGCTATTCCGCGAGCAGGCGCAGAGTAGGGAGCGCGCGGCGCTAGAGCGCTGGAAGGCGCTGGCGGGCTCGGCGTCGGCGTACGACGAACTCTATGAGTCTGTGAAGCCGCTCGTCAGCGACAATGCCTGGGATCCCATCGAGTACGTGACAGAGACAGAGAGACTGGTGGTGGCTAATGGATAGCTTAGTGATATACGGAATTCCGGCAGCGGGCGTGATCATCGCATTGGTGGAAATGTCGAAGCGTAGCTTCGGCCTCCCGAATCGCTGGGCGGCCCCGCTGGCGGCTGCGCTCGGCATCGTCCTGGCGACGCTGGCTAAGCTGAGCCAGCCCGACCTGGGGCCCTGGTTGCAGGTAGAGCTCCTCGGACTACTGTCCGGTCTATCGGCAAGCGGGCTGTACTCAGGCGGGAGGACGGTAGCGAGGAAATAGCATGCAGGTCACATTGGAGTCCTTGGACGCGCGCTTGGATATGATCCATCAGAGTCTGCACGAAATCAACGACAGGCTCGCGGTGATAAACGGATCCGTCCGGGAGCACGATCGCGAGATCGTCAGGATTAAAGAGCGGCAGACGGTCAGCACGGTGCTCCAGGGGAGCTTGTCAACAGTCCTGGCAGCGGTGGCTGCATATCTGGGGATAAGGAGCTAATGCTTACTGAAGCGGAAATCCTGTCAATGCGCTCGGTGCAGGAGGAAGCGCTTCCGAGCACGTGCACGATAAAGCGCAAGTCGTTGACGAGCGACGGCGCGGGCGGATACACGGAAGCGTGGAGCGTCATCGCGACGGACGTCGCGTGTCGCATCGCGAGCGCGCGCAGGCCAGAGGAGCGCGTGATCGCCGAGCAGATGCAGGGGAAGACCGTGTGGGTGCTCACGCTGGAGGCTGACGAGGATATCTCCGCGCAGGACAGGGTAGAATTATCCGGGAGCACATATGAGGTCGTCGGCATGGTCTCCGGCGGCGCGTGGGCGACGGCGCGCAGGGTCATCGTCGCGCTGGTAGAGTAGGAGGCGTCGTGGTCGGCAAGGGACTGGCGATTGAGGTAGAGTATGATCATTTCCCGAAGGCGCGCGCGGCGTTGCCAGTGGAAATGGGGAAGATCCTGTACATCATCGCCGAGATGATCATCGCGGACGCGGTGCGACGCATCCATTACCCGCCGAAGACCGGGCGCGAGTATCGCCACCGTGGGATCGTGCACATCGCATCGGCACCAGGCGAGGCGCCTGCCACGGACACTGGCACCCTGGCGGCGAGTTTGAAGGCCGAGAGGTCTGGGAAGTTGCAATACGATATCATCGGCGTGGAATACGGCGCGTATCTTGAGCTCGGAACGAGGAAGATGGCCCCGAGGCCGTTCCTGCGGCCTGCGATAGAGCAGACGAGCAAGAAGATCGCGGGCATCTTCGGAAAAGCGTTCAAGGCCGTAGTGCGATGACGGCGTTCGCAGTTGAGACGGCGCTATACAACAAGCTGACCAGCGACACCGAACTCATGAACCTGGTGAACGGCGTCTATCGCGGCATAGCTCCAGACGACGCTGTGTTGCCATACATCGTGATCAACCTGATCAGCAGCACGGACTCGTACACGCTTGGAACCAGGCTGGTTGTAGGGTACCACTATCAAATTCGGTGCGTTGACGAGGGCCTCAGCAAGGAGACGGCAGACCAGGCGATGGCCAGAGTTGACACGCTGCTGACGAGACAAGATCTGGCCGTCGCCGACGGCGCCTTCTGGTTCGCGGAGAGGCGCGGCAGCTTCGAGTTCGTAGAGAACGATTCGGGAGTCGTTTATCAGCATGTGATCGCAGATTTTGCGATTGAGGTGAGCGAATGAGCTTTGGCCACGGAATAAGCAGCAAGGTCTATTATCACACGGTAGACCTGTCGCAATACGTCGAGAGCGTAGATCCGACGTTCGAGCGCGATATCGCGGATATCCGCGTCCTCGCGACGCCGTGGGTGCAGCGGGTCGCGGGTCGCAAGGCGATTACCATCGCCCTGGCGGGGGTACACGACCCGTCGGCGGGCGCCATCGGGCCGAGCGTATGGTCTATCTTCGACGGCGTCACGGGGCGGGTGTTCGCATATCTGCCGCAGGGGGATTCGTTGGGCGGCGTGGCGTATTGCAGCGTCAACCTGGTGAGTTCGGAGAGCATAACCGCAGGAGACGATGCAGTGCGTATGCCCGTGACCGTCATCGGCTCAACGTCCGCGGACAGGGCGGAGATCTTGCATACGCTCGGCGAGGAGACGGGGACTGGTAGCGAGGACGCAGGAAGTACCGTGGATAGCGGAAGCGCATCCGCCAACGGCGGCGGCGCGTATCTTATCGTGACAGCGCTAGATGGAGGCGCGACGCTGTCCGCGAAGATTCAGCATAGCGACAACGGAAGCGATTGGAGCGACCTGGTCGCGTTCTCTGACGTAACATCTGAGACAAGTGAACAGAAGGTTGTGGCAGCAGAGACGGCAGTCGAGCGCTATATTCGCGCGGCGTGGACGCTGTCGTTGGGAAGTGCTGCAACATTCTTCATAGCATTTGGCAGGAGGTAGGTAAGGGATGGCTTTTGGGCACGGCATTGATGCCGATTTCGAACTGGCGGGAGTGAGCATCCTCGACTATATCGAGAGCATCGACCCGACGTTCGAGCGTGAGATCGCGGATTTGAGGATCCTTGGCTCCGCGTGGGTACAGCGGCTCGCGGGACACAAGATGGCCAGCATTTCGGTCAGTGGCGACTACGATCCGACGCTGGACGATGCTGTCTGGAGCGCGTGGGACGGCGACTCGGCAGTGGCGTGGACGTACTATCCTCAGGGCAACTCGTCAGGCAAGGTCAAATTCAGCGGGAACTGCCGTATCACCTCATTCAGACCAGGCCCTGCTGGTGCTGATGCGGTGAAGTACAGTTTCGATATCGTGAGCGACGGCGCGGTAACGCGAGGCACTGTCTCATGACGAAGTTCCTAACTGCTGAGGAGCTGCTCGCCGCGCCGAGGGCAGACGCGGTAACGGAGATCGTGGATCTGCCTGGGCTCGGACTCGTCAAGATCCGCGCGTTCAGCAAAGCGGATCATACGAAGATGCTTCGAGAGGCGCAGGACGAATCTGGGGAGATCAATCCCGAGCGCATGGAAGCGCTGGCGCTGAAGTACGGCCTGGCAGAGCCTGAGCTGACCCTGGAGCAGGCGCAGGAGTTGCGAGAGAAGGTCTGGGGCCCTGTCCAGCAGCTGCTGAACAGGGTCTGGGCGCTGTCCGGGATGAACACCTACGGCCAGGTGACTGTCGAGGCAGTGAAAGAAGCGGAGCAGTCGTTTCGCGAAGGATAGCATCCTCTTCGCCACGTATCAGCTGGCAGAGAATCTGCACATGACCGTGGCGCAGCTCGAGCGGAGTATGGACATGCCTGAATTCGTGCGGTGGATAGGGTTTTATCGCTACCGCAAAGCGCTGCGCGACAGGGAGGAGACCGAGCAAGAACTGATCGAGAAGGCGAAGAGTGAATTGAGGAGACGTTAGTGGCCCTTGTAGGAGAAGTTGCGCGCCTACTCGTCCGCATCAGCGCTGACAATCGGGAGTTAGACCGCGGACTCACGAAGGGCGAGGAGTCGTTGCAGTCGTTTGTCACCACGGGCAAGCGGCTGCTTGGCGTTGGGGGGCTGGTCGGGGCGTTCTATACCGCGGGGAAGTTAATAGGCGAGGCCCTGGAGCTAGGCGAAGTAGGCTCGCAGATGATAAATCTGGAGCGATCATTCGATCGCTTCGCGCGGTCAGCGGGGACGTCCGGGGAGGCGGCCCTGAGCGCCATGCAGGCGGCATCTCAGGGGATGCTGACCGAAGTCCAGCTCATGCAGCAATACAATCGGGCGTATCTCCTGATGGGCTCGGAGATGGCGTCCAAGATGCCGCAACTCATCGCCATAGCGCAGCGTGCCGCAGCGGCTGGTATGGGCGATTTCCAGTACCTGCTGGACAGCCTGGTCGTCGGCCTGGGCCGCCTCTCGCCAATGATCCTGGACAACCTCGGATTCACCGTGAAGCTTTCCGAGGCATACGAGACGCACGCGCGGGCGCTGGGGAAGGCCGTGGATGAGATGACCAAGGCCGAGCAGCAACAGGCGCTATTTAACGCCGTCACTGCGGACGCGATCAGCAAGTTCGGAGCCCTGGACACCGCGGCACGCACCGCTGGGGGCGGGATCGCGCAGCTGCGCGCGGCTGTCGGGAATCTCACGAATCAGATGCGGCGCGATGCCGCGCCGACGATAGACACCCTTGCCGGAGTAATCGCGGAGTTCCTCCGCGGGGCGACAAAGGGGACGGACGAGTGGGCGGAGGCGCAGACTGAGGCATTCACTACGATGCTTAAGTTCGGAACCGACATTCGGAGTCCCCTCAGTGCCATAACGGACATTCTCAGAGCATTCGGTGCATATCCGCAGGAAAATGCTGAGGCCATGCTCCGCATGGCCAGGGCCACAGACCTGACGATCCTCTCAGCAGAGCAGTGGACGCGCATGCACATGCGGGTGGGCCAGGTGTCCGCCGAGGCCGGTAAGGCACTCGCGGACTTGAGAAGGCAGCAGCTACTCACTAAGCGTGAGCAGGAACACATGATCAACACCGCACAGAGACTGCGGTTCGCTACAGAGGATGTTGGTGACGCGATGTCTGCGGCGTCGGTTGACGTCGCCCAACTAGGGCGGGCACTCTCCCGCCTGCGCGGACACTTCGACGCCACGATTGAGGGCCTCGCGGATATCCGGGGCGCGTACATATCGTACCAGAAGGCAGTGGCTGGCACTGACAAGCCGTGGCGGCAGGAGTTCGAAGCGGGTTGGGCGGGGACACTCGACTACGTCGCCGCACTCTGGCGCTGGGCGGGGAGAGAGTACACGGAAGTCACGTCGCAATTCAGCGACGCGCAGAATGAGATGGCGAGTAGGTCTGCGAGCGCGCTCAGTGCAATGGAGTCTGCCTGGGAGTCGTACCTTTCCTCGTATCAATCTGCCATAGAATCGATCATGCAGCCCACCACTGGTGACTTCAGCGAGCAGATTGAGGAGATCCTGGGGCGCGAGGAGACCTGGGACGAGATGGCCAGGCGGGCGGCGAGCTTCCTGGGTGACGCGGGCCAGGCCGTGGCCAATGCCATGAAGGAAGGTTGGTGGGAGGAGTACGCCGCGACGGTAGGGATCACGCCGGAAATGCAGCCCGGGGAGATCCAGCGGGCGTCGGCGCAGTTCCTGAAAGAGTGGCAGATGGGGATGCATCCCGAGGCGATCAACATGGAGGCCCTGGCCCGGAGCGTCGAAGAGGCCATGACCACAAAGGTCAATTGGGAGAACATCATGACGACGGTTCAAGGCCAATTGTCCCAAATGGGCCTTGGGCCAATGTCTCCCCTCGCGATTCAGGCGTTCGGCCAGCCGCTGATCGATGCCGGAGTGGACATCGCAGAGGGCCTGTCTGAGAAGATCGAGGGATACGATTGGATCACATCTGGGAGCGCTATCGGAGACTCGATGAAGACCGGAGTGTTGACCGCGGCGGATGACCCGAATTTCAAGCGCCAGCTGGTGAAGAAGATGACTCCAGTAGCGACCGAAGTGGTGACGTCCATAGTGAAGCAGTTACTGGGAGTGCCTTAATGAGTTGGACACTTGGGGCGTACACCAATCTTGTAAATCCGCTCGATGATGAGGGGAAGGAGCGGCGGGACGCGCAGCAATACAGCGTCTTCGTCTCCGCGAGCGGAGTGGCGCGGAAGCACGCCTTGGGTTCGGGGCCGCGCTGGACGTGGGAGCCGACATTCGACGTCGGGGGCTCCGACTACGCGTCGCTTCTGGATGCGTACGAGGCAGCGGCGGCGTCGGCGGCTGGCGTTACATTCGAGAGTTGGGACACCACGGACACGGATTCCTACACGGTCATCGTTTACGATTGGACAGACGAGCCGTACACGGCGGACGGCGTGGTGCGGCACAAGGTCACGTTCACCATAGAGGCAATCGAGGCGGCGTCGTAAATGAGCATTGACACGCTATACGACGATCACGTCGCACAGCCGGCGGCTAAGGTAGAGATCTACTGGAGCGATGTGACGGGATGGGTAGATGAGACGTCGCGGCTTTCGAGCGGTGGGCTGAGGATAGATCGTTCACTCCAGAATCCACTCCGCAGCCTGGGCCGCCTGGGGCAGGCGCCGATCGGGACGGCCAGCATAGAGGTACAGAACGCCGATGGGCGCTATAGCGCAGCGAAGCCTGGTAGCCAGGCGAATATATACGGAATCTTCAACAAGAAGATCCGGATTAGCCTGGGATACTCGTCAGACCTCACGGTCGCATTCGTCGGGCGCATCACGGGCGTGCGGGAGAGCGAGACGTCCGTGGAGGCGACGCTGGTCTGTCGCGACCTTGGGGAGGACGTGGCGCGGCAGGCGGTGCGGACGTCGCTGGCGACGCAGCAGACAACCAGGGACTGGATAGAGACGCTGCTGAATGCGGCAGGGTACACTCCGGGCGCGGGGGACTTGGAGAAATCGCATTGCGTCATACCATACGCATACGCGGAGAAGGACAACGCGTGGGACGAGCTCAACCAGGCGGCGGCGTCAGAGGCGGGGGTACTCTTCACGGACAAGAGCGGCAGTATACGGTTCTGGGCATACACGCACTGGCTCACGGAGAGCGTCGTCTATTCATGGGACGGTGACTTCTACCAGGAACTGGTGCCGGAGCGCGACTATTTCAGCACATACAACGTCGTCACCGTGGAATACGAGCCACGACAGGAGGCGGCGGCGGCGGTTGTTTACCAACTCCACCGCGCGCTGCATATCCCGCCTGGGGAGAGCCGTTCGGAAACGCTGACATTCAGGTTCCCGCTAACCGAGTTCACTGGGTACGAGATGGCCGCGGTGACTGGCGGGGGCGAGGACATCTCGGCGGACGTGAGCATCAGCCCAGCCAGTCCCGCGTCGGCGCAGACGTGGGAGATCGAATTTACGAACAACAACACTCGGCACGAGGCGTTCATTACGAAATTCAACGTCACCGGCCGGGCGCTCGTCGGCCGTCCCAGCGAGTCGTATACGGCAGATCCGAATAGCGTCTCCGGATCGGCGGACGCTAAGGAGCTCAGCACCCGAGGCAACTGGTACGTCCAGACACCGGAGCAGGCACGGCTCCTCGCGGATCTTATCCAATACCGACTCTCTACGCCGCCAATGGTGCTAAGATTGCGGGGTCTGCCGTGTAACCCGAATCTTGAGCTCGGGGATAAGATATCGGTCTCGGGCGCGCAGACTGGCGTGAACACGACGGCGGTCGTAATCGGCATAAGCATCTCTGGAATGATCCCGCTGGTCATGGATGTAACAGCGGTAGACTACTCGTATTTCTACGAGCACGCGGATTCGGAATACTTCCTCATCGGAACCAGCCATCTGAGCACCGCTGATGGTGGGAGGTGCGTCTACTGATGCTGCATGCGTGGCCAGGACTACGCGAATTAACCGATGGAGAATTCCTTGGGGCGTCAACGTGGCTGAACGCCTTGACCAGGCGCGCGAACTGGATATACGGCCAGGCGCACGCGATCCAGTATCTGCAACGCCAGACATGGAGCTGGTACTCGCCCGCGACGGTCTGGGCTGGTGAAACGAAATACCGCTCGGAGCATCCGACGCTGGTATTCTCCGCGCGGATCAACTTGGGGGAATCCGGCGCGGCGTATCTTGAGTATGTAAACAGCTCAGGAAACTGGACGACCATCGCGTCGGACGGGAACGCCGGGGATCGGTGGTTCAACGGAGTCGAGAACAACGAATTCGATTGCTCCGGCCTCGACCTGCCGTCGGACGGCATCTTACGGTTACGGTTCTACGTTGGCGGGGGCGAGTGCACCCTCGTCGCGCGGGCCTGGATGAAGGGCGAGGTGGGCCTGACCGCGTGGCCAGGCTCCGTCCCTCTGTTCGCAGATGGGGTCGGGAACGAGCCGACGGCAGCGGACTTCAACGCGCTGAAGCAGATGTCGGAGTATCTGTACGATCGCGCGAAGCAGCCCGCTTACGGGAGCATTGTCGGGACGGTCAATCACGAGCAACCAGATGCTTATGAGCCGTTATTCCGATGGAGTTTCGTCTACGACGGGCGCAAGGCGCTCCATTACAACCTGTCTACGTGGGGCATGGAGGCGGGGGATCTTGTGAGGATCTTCCTGAACGAGGAGAAATACCCAGTGACGGGGTATAGCCGACTCAATGGGGGCAATCCGCTCGCGGACTTCGTCGCCGACGGGGATTATTCCGGGGACATCGATCTGTCTGCTTACGGGCTGACCGTAGGAGAGCGCTATCAGATTGAGCTGGGGATCTATCCGGACGGGCCGTTCGTGGGGATCAACACGATCTATATCCACGACCTGGACTCGGAGACTCGGACGCACGTCCCTGCAACGTTCGCGCACGGCGACCGGCTGGCGGCGGCACCTCTGAACGTGATCGCGGGGAGCCTTAGCGACTGCTACCCGGATGCTTCCCGCGAGAGTCCCCTGTGGATGATACATCACTTCCAGCCGCACCAACTGCTGCGTCCGGCGCCACCTGGTGACCCAGATATCGGGTACTCGGCCTACATGCGGGGGGTGCATCACTACCGAGTTCGGCTCACTCACCGATGGCGTTACTTGCGCTATCGAAGCCAGGGCGCCGTCCCGCTAATGAGCGCCGATGGCAGCCTGTCATATCGGCTCCCGGACACGGACGGGGAGGCGAGCGTGATAGATCTCGACAAAATATCCTGGCTGAGCTACGGAATGGAATATGAGATTCAGGACGAGAATGAGAATTGGATAATGTGCGCGTACGAGGACTACGATGCCTAAGAGCAGAACTCCACGCGAGATCGACCTGCCCATCACGGAGAGCTCTACTGAGATAATATCTACCATCACCACATCGGACATTCCGGATCTCAGCGGTACGTATCTGAAGCTCGATGCCAGCAATGATCCGATGACCGACGATCTCTCAATGGGCGATCACAAGATCACAGACTTGGAAGATCCCGAGGCAGACCAGGACGCCGCGACGAAGAACTATGTTGACATTGGGGTCGCGGCATCTACTTGGGCTTTCTTCTTATCAGACAACGGCTCCGATATCGGCGGCTACTACACACTCTTCCCCGAGGAGACGGGCGAGAGTGCTTCTACCCTCGTCTCCAGCCCGCTGGGGGTCGGCGATGGTCAACTTCTCTGGTCGTTCGCCACCGAGAGCGAGCAGCCGTCACTGGAGTTCTTGTCCCTGGGCGTCTACACCGCTACGTTCTTCGCGCTCGCATCAGGCAACAAGACCGCGAGGCTGTACTGGCAGCTTTATAAGCGCAACGCGCTCGGCTCAGAGACCTTACTGATGACCAGCGAGGAGAGCAACGAACTTTCATCCTCGTTGAGCCAGCTGGTTCTTAGCGCATCGGTGTCCAATGACATTGACCTCGACACGTCCGATCGGCTGATCTTGAAGCTGTTTGCGAACGTGTCTGGTTCTGGGAACGATGTTACCGTCACACTCTACTGCGAGGGCGATTACAACAGCAGGGTAGCACTCCGTGTGGCCGCGGCGGCGTTCTCGCATCTGTTCGTCAGAAAATCCGGCGACACAATGACGGGGACGTTGAACCTGCCAGACCTGGTAGCCACCAGCACTATCAGCATATCTGGTCAGGGTTCGAGCAATGGCCTGTTCATCGGCGGAGACACTCAGCTCTATCGAGACGCATCGAACGTCTTGAGGACGCCGGATTCACTCGTAGTAGACCAGGACTTGACCGTCGATACAATCATGTCCGGCGACGCGGCGTCGGCGATCTCGATCTTCGGCGGCTTCAACCAGGTCGGCGGCTACATCGAGCTTTACGGCGGCGACCACGCCACCGATGGTGGGAATGTCAACATTGTCTACTACACGAATGCCGCGGCCGCCGGTCGGACTTTCGCAATCGAGGCATATGACGGCAGCAGCTGGGCCACGGCCCTCGAGCTGACCGCGAACCGCCAGCTCAGACTTCCTGCGCAGGGGAGTGCCGCTGGCATCCTCCTCGGCGGAGATGCCCAGCTGTATCGAAGTGCAGCGAATATCCTGAGGACGCCTGGCGCGCTCGTGGTGGATGACGATCTTGCAGTAGATACGGACACGCTGTTCGTAGACGCATCGGCCGACAAGGTCGGTATCAACGCTGGTACTGATCTAAGCACCTACGGTGCCCTGGGCGTGAGGACTGGCGCCGACGATCGCAAGGGCATCACAGTTCGGCGCAATAGCGGAAGCCAGACTGCCAATCTCTGGGAGGTGCAGGACGAGGGCGGCACCGCGCTGATCCAGGTGAACGAGGCGGGGGATCTCGAATCGGCTAACTTCCAAAGTGGGATCAAGGGCTGGCAGATTGCACACGACGGCGACGTTGAATTCGCTAACGCATGGATCCGTGGCGAACTGCACTGCACGGTATTCGTCAAAGACCTGATAGAAGCGCACGCAGGCACGTTGGGCATCTTCAAGAGCAGCGGCAAGCTGGCGGCGGACTTCACCACGCCGGCGGTCGATGGAACCACCTACATCTACATCACCGACCCACCTGGTGGCGGCTTCCTGTTTAGCGCTAACGATTGGGTGCGTATCAAGAGCGAGTACGTCAACGGCGTGTATGACGTGTGGGGCGTTGTCACCAACCCGACGGACATGGGCGATGGCACTCAGCGGTACACGTACACGCACAAGAGCGGCTCCGTAGGCGTGACGATCCAAGCGGGCGTAGCGGTGGCGGACTACGGCCAGAGCGGGCAGGGCTATTTGCTCGCCACTGCTGACCTCAACTACGCGCCGTACCTGGACGTGGTTAGTTGGGAGGGAGCAGATCCATTCACGGGCGCCAACCACACGGCGCACGTGCGTCTGGGGCAGCTAGACGGTCTGGCTGGTCTCGGCGCGCAGTACGGTCTTTGGGCAGGTAAGGACAGTGACCATTATGTCTTGTTGAGTGACCAGAACGCCATTATACACGGGCTCAAACAGCAGTGGGTGGACGCATCTGATAACGTGCGAGGCGAGGTGCTACCAACAGCGTCAGGTAGCGACATTCTGTTCTGGCTAGGGCCAAACTCCAGCGACCCACGGTTCAGAGTTGACGCCAACGGCGTGGTCTACATCGGAAGCGACGACGTGCCAGCGGACGACATGGCGGGCTGGGCTTATCCCACCGACACTACGAAGATTGACGGTGGAGATATCTATGCGAACACCGTGACAGCCAGTGCTCTATTGGCTCATGGAGCAAACTGGCTCGGAAATCCTGGATTCGAAACCGGCGATCTCTCGTCCTGGGATCCTCTAGCCGGTAGTATCGCTACGTATAATCCTCACAACGGTAAATACTCGATAGTAGCGACGGGAAGCTCTGGTTCTGAGGTGATACCAGCGAGACAGACAGGTTTCGCAGTAGAAGAAGGACGCAAGTACTACTTCGGTGTTTGGGTGCGCAACAGCACCGGAACTGGTAGTGCGGGTTGCTATATCACATGGCGAGACAAGGATGGCTCCGTAATTAGTTACTCTCAAGCTTATAGCGGTGCTTCAACATCCTGGACAAAAAAAGAAGCAGTTGTTACAGCTCCCACAGGAGCAACAACTGCATGGTTTGTTCTGACTATTCGGGCGGGGAACACCGCAAACGTCTACTTCGACGACGCTGAGTTCTATTTAGCAGATGGACGAATACTAGTAGGTTCTCCTGGCGGTGCACGAGTCGAGATCGACAATGATGGCCTCAAAGCATATGATGCCACAACTCAACGGGTCAATATCGCATCCGATGGAACTTTCTGGTTCGGCAATGCTAGCGGGGACAACCGGATCGAATGGAACGGTTCAGCTCTTATCGTCCAGGGCCAGATATATGTCACCGGCGGTGATGCAGCCAAAACCGACATGAGCAATGTCGATGCTGACACGGTTGTAGACAAGATCAACTTAGCGTCCACTCTAATCGAACCTGGTCGCATCTTGATCTCAGGTTCAACGTCACCGGACGATTGGCGACACAGCGAGGATTATACCCTTATAGATGGTGGCAAGATATATGCCCACTCGATCACTGCTAACAAGATCAACGTGCGTGGCCATAATGCTGTAGCCAACTCGGGATTCGAAACAGGAGATACAACAGAGTGGAGAATTCGTGAACTTACTCCCACGGTTGATGACACAGTAGCTCACTCTGGCGGATATAGCCTAAAGGCTACTGGTGATGGTGTCAACGGCTATGAAGTAGTAGATACCTTACCAATCTACGTAGAAGAGGGTCGCAATTACTACTTAGCAGCTTGGGTGAGGAATAGCACTGGAACGGGCGGTGCGGGGGCCCGTGTAAAGTGGTATGACCGCGTTGGTTCCGTCATTGGTAGTCTGACTATTGTCTCTCCAGCCAGCACCTCTTGGGAGAAAAAAGAGGTAGTAACGACTGCTCCCAACGGAGTACGCTACGCGAGAGTTGCCTTGAACATTGACTCTGACAACGCGGCCACTGTGTATTTTGACGATGTTGAATTCTATCCCTGCGATGGTCAGCTTACAGTCGGTATTCCTGGAGGAGCGCGTATCGAAATAAGCAGCAGTGAACTTGCTGGTTACAGCGACGCCACCACCAAAGAGTTCTACATCGAAGCCACCACTGGCAAGGCTATGGCAGGAGGAGGCGCAGTCGAACTGAATTCCAAGGGCATTAAGCTACAAGCAGGCTGGGGGTTCAATGATGTCCGAGCGATCAAGTGGGGTTCGGATATTCTTGACGATGCCGTCGCCTACATAGCTCAGAGCAGTGGGCCCGCCGGAGGCGAGGGATATCTGACAATCAAGGTCAAAAAGGGATTGAACTATGGGCGTCTGACCTTAGAAGCAGATGACATCCGCATGCTGACAAATGACGGAAGCAGTGACGCCTTATTCATCGATCCTGATGGACATGTCGGTGTTGGGACATATTCTCCAGCCGTGGATTTGGATGTATGGAAAAACGCTGTGACAAGGATACGAGCAAAGAGAGACGGAATAGGGAGCATCCGGCTAGAGGCTCCGCACGGCGCACCGTATGTGGGTAGGATTATAGTAGCAACCGGAGCTGATATAGACAAGACCGCTATCTATATGACTCTCAACGGCAAGGTTGGTATCGGTAATTTCGATCCCGAGCATCAGCTGGATGTAAGCGGTAATGTCAATTGCTCAGGGGCTTATTTTGTAAATGGTGTCAGAGTAGTATATGGCCGCTATGTAAATAGCGCCTTTGACATAGAGCCTGATACTACTTATGGTGATGAGGAAAGGCGACTTCTCAGCCAAATCAATGAATGTCTAAAGCATCACGGATTAGCAGCAGCCAGCTAATCAGCTGTTGTAACGATACACACAAGGGAGGTAGAGATGAAGCTCAATCTAACGACATGGCAGCGGTTGCAACTGCTCATGCTTGTGAACTCTGTCCAAGGCGACCTGCGGACGATCAACAAGGCGTTGAAGCTAATTGACTTGCTCGAAATGAGCGAAGACGAGCAGGAGGAGGTCGGCCTGCGGTCGACTCCGACAGGATTCACCTGGAACGATCCTAACAAGAGATGGGACATCGAGGTCAAAGATCGCAATCTGGCCGCGTTCCTCAAGCAGAGAGTCGAGGCCAAGCAGGACTGGCCCGCCGCGTCCGGCCGCGAGGTGCTTGATCTCTGCGAGCAGCTGGGGATTAAGCTAGAAGACGACGAGGCTGACGAATGACGCTAGAGCAACTGCTGCCGATCGCGCAGGGGGCGGCGCGGACGCACCAGGTCGGGCCGTTGGTGCTGCTGGCACTTTGGTGGATCGAGAGCCGGTGGGATGCACGGGCGGTGAACCCACACACGCTGGCCACCGGCCTTGGGCAGGTCATTCCGAGCGATTACGGCGGAGCGTTCTCAGACCGCCCGAACAGCGAGGAGCTGCTGGATCCCGCGGTCAACGCCGACTGGAGCGCGCGCATCCTACGGCAGTGCCTTGACCACCGTCGCGACGACCTGCGGTCGGCTGTGAAGGACTACAGCGGCGGTTGGCGGAGCGCTGGTGACGACGCGTTCGACCGCATATACTGGCAACCGTTCCTGCGTAAATATCGCGAACTGGCCGAGGAGGAGTTCTTGATGCAGACTATCCAAACGAAGCTTGGCGCGCACGTGCAGGAGGCGTATCCACAAGCCACGGCCCATCTCCAGCAGGCGCTATATCCGGCGATGAAGGTCATGGGTAACGTGTCACCCGGCGCCGTCCAGGCCCTACTGGCACACTACGATGCCGCGGGGAGGCCGCGACCGCTGGTCTGGCGACGCGAGTGGACTGACGATAGCCGCGACGACTGGGTGCGTCAGGGCGAGGCTGGAGCGGTGCACTTCTTCGAGCACACGATCCGCGCGTACGAGCGATGGCGGCACATCACCAACATCGTAGAGAGCGTCAACGAATTCATCCCGTGGACTGAAAGCGATATGCGAAGTCTCAACGACTTCGAAGCGCGGCTATGCGAGCTATTCCACGCGGCGGGCTTCAAGGTCGTGGTCGGGAATTTCTCTGTCGGCTGGCCACGTCTGGAGCACTGGGATTATTACAAGGATGCACTAATCCAGGGGGATTATTTAGGGCTCCACGAATATTGGTGGCCGTCCCTGCCCGACGACGGCTGGCGGACGCTGCGCTACAGGCGTGCGCTAGAGACTCTGAAGGGGTTCCCGCGAGTGCCGCCGATCCTCATCACTGAGGTCGGTTGGGACAGGGCGGCGGCCGATGGCGGGCCGCACGCAGGGTTTCGTAAGTTCGGCGACGAGCGCAGGTACCTGGAGTGGCTGAAGTGGTACGACAGCCAATTGCAGCAAGATCCCCAGGTGCTTTGCGCGGCGATTTTCGAGACGGGCGCCGCGCACGACTGGCGGCAGCGGGGGTTCGACGTCGTCGGCAGCGGGATAGAACGGGAGCTCGCGATGTATGTGCGCGGGGCAGATTTGCCAATCACAGATCCGATAGGAGAGACACAAGTGCAGGTGAAAGCATATGACTGGCAAGGAAACGAAGTGGCCCTCGAGGAGCTGCAAGCTACATACGGAATTGAGATCCGCAGGGCTGAGGCAGACCCTGACCACGAGGTCTTCAGGCTGGTAGCGATACGCGAAAAGCGTGGGGACGCTGCTGAGATCATCCGGGTCACTTCGAACGGGGAACCAGACGTGGGACGGGCTGTGGCATGGCACTGGCCCGACGCGCCGCAGGAGAACCCGAGCCCGACGGCATTCGATTGGGAGCCGAATTACCTGGTCGCGTATACCAATAGCAACGGCGAGGTCGGCCCGGGCATGGGGACGGGCGCGTACCACGACCCTGGTGAACCAGGGCCGCACGCGACGTGGGTCATCAGCCCTTCTACACCATCTGACGCCGTCTACGGCCTGGGCATGCTGGTGGGTACAGACCACTACCATGTGGACGTGGAATTCGCACTGGTGGTGGAACCCGAGCACGACCTGGTAGGCGATGTCGTAGAGAACATCCGCAACTACCTCTGGAACCATCTCTATCCGGGCGGAGTCCCGTACAACCCTGAGGCGGCGTTTCCGAAGCGGGCCAGGGCCCTCGAACTCGGCGTGCCGGTGACGACGGAGCACCGTGTGACGATCAACCAGGTCGTGTATGCCGCGCAGGGATTCGCGCTGGGCTGGCTGTACTGCCGAGAAGGCGAGTGGGATGCGATCGTAGCCGCTGAATGGTAACCCGCCGCCGGCTTGACCTACTAGGCCGGGGAGCAAAGAATCTGCACTCGGAGATTGAGGCGTCCGAGTGCAGATTCCGCCTCCGGCGCGAGCGCGAGCTACGAGGAAACAATGCCAAGCAATCCGCTCCTTAAATTAGAGGCGCGTTCGATATATAACTTTATAAGATTCACTTTCTTCAAAAATAAAGGGGAATTTCCGGCGGGCTGAGGGGAAACAATGCCAAGCAATCCGCTCCTTAATTTTGAGGCGCGTTCGATATATAACTTTATAAGATTCACTCTCTTCAAAAATAAAGGGGGAATTTCGGGCATGGGCAGCGAGATCGTAGTTGGGATTGACCCTGGCGGGACGACGGGCGTCGTGCGGGAGGAGGGTGGTGTCGTGCGGTCGGCGGAGATCCGGGGGCTTGGTGAGCTGCGCGACTGGATCCGCGGCGCGGACGTCGTGGTCATGGAGGACTTCCGCGGCACGGCTGGCAGGGCGGTCAATTACAGGGATCCGTTACTGGTCATCGGCGCGGTCACACTGATATGCCAGGAGGAGGGCATACGGCTCGTCCTCCAGCCGCCTGGGGCGGGGGCGCTGGACAGGCAGTGCGCGGCCGCCCTGGTACGCGGAAGGCACGCGCGCGACGCGCTGGCGCATGTCCTCCGGTGGCGGCGTAAACAGCGAGGCGAGTAGGCCCTCCGGGAGTGAGCAGGGTATTTCTCTCGCGGCGAGGATGTGCTAAGCTGAGCTAAACGAGATTCCGGAGGGAAGCATGATCAGCCAGGAAGAGATTCGACGGAAGGTGAGCAGCGACCCGCGGTGGGCCATCCGCGCGCTGCTGGCCATCTACGCGCGCCAGGAGGCCGACGAGCAGGCGACGGGCCGGACGGTCTATCGTAACGGCGTGGGCTTCAACGCCCGCGATGCGGAGATTCTGACCAGCATCGCGGAGCGGGTGCTCGCGGGCCAGCTGGTCTCTCAGAAACAGATGAACGTCGTCCTCCGCGCTATGCCAAAATATTCCTCGCAACTCGCGGAGATCGCGGAGGAGCGCGGAGCATGAGGACGCTATATCTCTATCGTGATAGAATGATGTTCAAGGGCGACGTCCCGCCAGAAATCTGCCCCTTCGGCAGACCTCCTCGATCGTTTCCTATATGCGGCGACGTCGCCCGCCGCATTCTCATGCACAATCGCGGTCGAGTCCAAATCTCTCCTGCGCTGCGCGTGCGGTTCCGCGAGATACGGGAGCGTCAGGAGGAGCTCCTATCGCTCGCGGGGCAGGACGACGCCCCTGGTCGCGACGATCTTCTTCCGCACCAGCGGGTCGCGGTGCGCTGGCTCCTGGCCGCGCGGCGTGGTATCCTGGCGGATAGCCAAGGACTTGGGAAAACGGTGATGTCTCTAGTTGCAGCAGACGCTGCTAAGCCGCGCAGGGCGGTTATCGTTTGTAACGACTCCAAGATCCCAGACTGGGCGGAGCACGTCCGTCGCTGGACGACCAGGTCGCCGCTGGCGCTGACGGGAAATGCGGACGAGCGGCAGGAGATCCTGGGGTCGTGGACTGATGAGTTCCTCATCTGCAACTTCGCACAGATTCTGCTGAACGATCTGCACGCTGACCTCATCATCGTGGACGAGGCGCACAATGCGCGGAACCGGAAGACGCAGACATTCGACGTGCTGAAGCGGATGTGCGCGGAGGCGGACTGGGTATTCCTCCTGACAGCGTCCCCGACGGTCAACGTCGCGTCGGATATTTGGAGCCTTCTCCACCTTGTCGATCCGGCGCGCTTTTCGTCGTACTGGTTGTTCGCGTGGCGCTTCTTCGACGTGCACGAGACGCGCTACGGAATCAAGGTCGGCGGGGTCAAGGACGGCGAGCGCGAGGCGTTGGAGCGTATCCTCTCGGTGTATGTCCTAAGGCGGGAGAAGGACAGGCTCGATGGGCTCCCGACGCGTACGCGGCGGGTCGTGAGCTACCAGATGCCTGCTGGGCAGGCGGCGCTGTACGATGAGATGCTCGAGACCGGCCGGGTGCGCTTCGGTAACGAGGAAGTGTGGTCGGACGGCGCGCTTAGCGAGGTCACGCGCCTGCGGCAGCTGGCGCTGGATCCGTCCCTGGTCTTTCCTGACTATAAGGGCGGCAGCAAGCTAGACGCGCTGGTCGAGGTCATCCGCGAGGGCGACGGCAAGGCGGTTGTCTTCACGATGTTCGAGCAACTCGCGAAGCGCGCCGTCGAGCGGCTCAACGCCGAGGGCATCCGCGCGGTGCTGCTCACGGGGAGCGTGTCTCCACGCGAGCGCGAGCGTGCGCTTGCGGCGCTTGAGGAGGACGCGCAGGCGCTGGTAGCGACGCACGGCGTCGGTGGCGAGGGGCTCAACCTGGTCGCGGCTCGGCGGGCGATTTTTCTCGACCTCGCCTGGCATCCGGCTGGGAATATCCACGCGGAAGACAGGATATATCGGATCGGGCAGAGGGCCGAGGAAGTGGAAACTGTGGTGATATTGACGAGAGACAGCATTGAGGAGCACATCTTCGACATTATCAGCCAAAAGCGTGAAGTGCAAGTGAATGAACTGATGAGGAGGTTGAGAAGTGGCAAAGCGACGGCAAGTGACGCTGAGTCCGAGCCAGCTGAACGCGATGTCGTGTCGGCTGGCATGGCACCTTGGGTATAGGGAGGGGTGGCGGCCTATCGCCAGCGCGGTGGCGCTCGAGTTCGGCACGGCGATCCACCGCGCGCTCGAGGAATACTACGCTGGCCGCGGGGATCTTGTGGACGTTTTCGTCTCTGTCTGGGACGCGCGCAGGGACGACCTGGATCCCACGGAGTACAGGGATCATCGGGATCTTGGGATCGCGATGCTCCGCGGGTACAGGGAGACGTACAAGAATCGCGACAACTTCGAGGTGCTCGCGACGGAGCATGTCCTTCGTCGCCCGCTGCCTGCGCCGTCGGGGCGGCGGACGGCGTGCATTCTCAACGCGCGCCTGGACGGCCTGGTGCGCAGCTATGAGGACGGAAATCTCTACGTCCTTGAGCACAAGACATTCCAGCGGTTCGATCCGTCGTGGCTCGAGCTCGATCACCAGATGTCCGCGCAGGTGTGGTTGGGGCAGGCGCTGGCAGACGACCTCGGGCTCGAGGGGGAGCACGTAGTAGGGGTCATCTGGAACGGCTTGCGGAAGCAGCGTCCAGGGCCGCGCGTTCGGTCGCGGCTGTTTGAGCGGCACGTGGTCTCGCGTACGAAGAGGCACATCGAGGTGTTCCTGACACGCGCGTACGGGCAGTATCGCGAGCTGATCGCGACGCGCGGCAGGGAAGTTCTGATCTATCCGCAACCCGCGCAGGTGCGCTGCGCGATGTGCGACTTCCGCGAGGTCTGCCGCGTGTATCAGAGCGGCGGCGATTGGGAATTCATTCTCAGAACATCTTACCACCGTCGGAAACAGTATGAACAAGACGGGCGGGGCGGTGGTAATATCTCGGGCGACACTCAAACTGGAGGGTAGCATGAAAATCGTATCGGCAGAGGACACGCTGTTCCTGAACATCCTTGTGTACGGTGTGACGGGGTCTGGCAAGACACATCTCGCGGGCACCGCGGCGGACTGCGAGGCGACGTCGCCGGTGCTGCTAGTGGACTTCGAGGCAGGTACGCTTACGATTCGCGGGAAGGCGGTTGATATAGTCCGGCCGCGGTCGTGGGCGGATGTCCAGGAGGTCTACGACATGCTCGCCTCGGGCAAGAGCGGCTATCGGTGCGTGGTGCTCGACACGTTGACCGAGATGCAGCGGGCGTTGAGTCTCGCGAGCATCGTCGGCAGTGGGGCGAGCGCGGAGGATCTCGAAGCAACGCCAGTGCCGACCAGACAGGACTGGTTGCGCACGGGCGACCAGATGCGCAAGGTCATCAGGGCGTTTAGGAATCTTGCGTATCAGGACGATCCGGAGGCGCGGATGCACGTCTTAATGCTTGCGCACGAGCGTTCGGACGAGCGGCTCGGCGTGGTGTGCCCGCAGCTATCGGGTCAGCTGGGCGTTGAGGCTGGCGCGTTTGTGGACGTGTTGGCCAGGCTGACCACATTCGAGGAGACGGACGACGAGGGCAACACGCGGCTCCGGCGCTACCTGCTCCTGAGCGAGCATGTCTCCGAGGAGACGAAAATGCGCTACCTCGCCAAAGCACGGGGGGTGCAGGCGCGGGGGATTTTCGATCCGGACATGAGCAAGATCCTGAGCCTTTGGGAGGGGAACTAGTGAGGAAGCGGCGAGTTGCGATTATCGGTGCTGGCCCAGCGGGGCTTTTCACGGCCGAGGGCCTGGTGGGCAAGGTTGACGTGACGATCTTCGAGCGCGGAGATCGTATGTCCGCGCGGACAGAGTGCCGCCTGCCTGAGCTCGACCATTGCCCGTGCGAGACGTGCGCGATCCTCGAGGGCGACGGTGGCGCGGGCGGTATGAGTGACGGGAAGCTCACGTTTGGCAGGGGGACGCAAGGGCTCGATGTCTTCGATCCCGCGACATACGACGATCTCCTCGCGGCGGTGGGGAAGCGCTTTGTGGAGCTCGCGCGCTCGGGCGGGATCCCGTACCGGTTGGTTTCGAGTTCGTCAACTAAGACGCCGAACTGGCGCGGGACGGGGCTGACCTTCCAGACCTACCCGCTCCTGCATTTCGGGACGGAAGGGATCCGCGCTGTGACGCAATTGCAGATCCTCGACCTCGTCGAGCGTGGCGTCAAGTTCGTGCGGCGCGGGATTGACGACGTCTTTCCGTCGAGCGGCAAGGTCGCTGTTCAGCATCGAGATGGAACAGAGGAATTCGACGCTGTGGTGATCGCGACCGGGCTCGCGGGGACTGGCTGGAGCGAGCGGGTGCTGCGCGGCTTGGGCGCCACGCTGGTGCCAGGGCACGCGGGGTTTGGCCTTCGGGTCGAGGCACCGGCGAAGGCGCTGGAGCCTGCGTTCGAGGAGTTCTATGACTGGAAATTGGTCTCTGACGACGACGACTGGCAGGTGCGTACATTCTGCTGCAACCAGCGTGGTTTCGTCGTCAACGAGAACCACCGGAGCCTGGGCTTCATAAACGTCAACGGGCACTCGTATCTCCTCGAGAAGAAGTCGCAGTTCAGTAATTTCGCACTGATCCTGCGGATTGCGCAGACGGACGAGATCTCTGACCCACCGGAGTACGTCCGCACGCTGGCGCGAGGGGTCAACGACGCGGCTGGCGGCACGGCGGTGCAGACGATTGAGGAATTTCTCCGTGTCGCGCGAGGCCGAAGGAGAAAGCTTCGGCGGACGAATCACAAGGCGATAGCGTTCGATTTCGGCAGGGTGCTTCCGAAGCGCGTCCACGGTGCATTCGCGCGATTCATCTTAGCGCTGTCGGAGGCGTTGCCGGATTTGTTGCCCAATGGTGTTATCTACGCGCCCGAGGCGAAGTATTATGGATACCGCATTGCCGTTGACCGCGGCTGGCAGGTCAGCGGGGTGCCAGGCGTGTACGTGGTTGGAAATGCCAGCGGCTATCTAGATAGCCATGTCGCATGTGCAGTAAGCGGTATAGAAGCCGCGAGAAATATCCTAGGAGGGTGAAATGCCTAAGATCGTGATTGATTTGTCGAACGCCGAGTCCGCGTGGGAAGCGATACCGTCGGGGAAGTACGTCGCGCAGCTCCTTAGCACTGAGGAGCGCGAGAGCAGCTCCGGGAATCCGATGCTGGTGTGGCAGTGGGAGATTGCCCTGGGGGAGCATGCCGGGCGCCAGATCCGATCGTACACGAGTCTCCAGGAGCACGCGCTGTTCAACCTGAAGCAGCACATCGCAGCGTTCGTGAAAGAGGAGCTCGATGGCGTCTGGAGCGGGGACACGGACGACTTCGTCGGCCGCCGTGCGCTTCTCACAATCACCACAGAGCGACGCCGCGGCCGCGACGGCGAAGAGCGTGACTTCAATCGAGTCTCGCGCGTCGAGCCGCTCGACTCGGAGCAGGCGCCGAGAGGTGCGAGGGAGGAGGCCACGCGCTCCAGGAAGCAGGCGGCAGATGACGATGACAACATGCCACCGTTCTAAATAAGCAGCATCAACGCGCGTGGGGGCCGACCAGGCTCCCGCGCGCTGTGAGTTCGGAGGAAGCGTAATGCACGACAGCATCATAGATGATGCGAAAGCACTGGTGAGAGCTGGCTTATCAGTTGTAGCCGTGCACGGAATTAACGACGACGGCACGTGCACGTGCGGTGACGAAAACTGCGACCGCCCCGGGAAGCATCCCCGGGGGCGGTGGCGTGAACGGTGCAGCGTCGCTGCGACTGAGGAGATCATCGAGGCGGAACTGAGAAGACATCCGGACTCGAATCTGGGAGTGGTCACGGGAGAGGTCTCAGGCGTCATCGTCCTCGACATAGACAGCGAGGAGGGCAAGGAGGCGCTGTCCGAGGCGCTCGGGCTTAAGGACGGTGAGCTGCCGCTGGCGCCGACGGTGCGGACGGGGGGCGGCGGGTGGCATGTGTACGTTCGCTGGCCTAAGGACGCGACCTTGGCGCCGCGGACGGGGGTGCGCGTCCTGCCAGGCGTGGATATCCGCGCCGAGGGCGCATTTGTCGTCGTGCCGCCATCGAGGCATGCCAGCGGGTCGCGATACGAGTGGCTGCCTGGCCGGAGCATCTTCGACGTTGAATTGCCGGAAATCGATCTCTCTGTCTTCCAGCGGCGGCGCGGTCGTCATGGTACGCAGGATGACGCGGCGCTGTCGTGGTATGACAGTGCGCTGGTGCATGGCACGCCCACCGGCAAGCGGAACCAGACTGCTGCGCGACTGGCGGGGCGTTATTTCGGGCTTGGGCTGTCGAGGACTGAGGCGGAGACGCTTCTGTCAGCGTGGAACGAGAAGTGTCAACCTCCATTGGAACGTGATGAACTGACGACCGTCATCGAGTCTATAATGCATCGCGAGAGAGACGAGGAGACGGTGGACAGAGAGCAGAAGCTTGAGATTATCTCTTCACTCCTCGGTGATGGGGTGCGCCTGCGCGACGTCCGAAGAATCACCGGCGAGCCAACTACGCTCGAGCTCGTATTTGACCAGGGGTCGGTGGCCGTCAGCACGCAGCAGCTGATGAGCCCGCGCGGGCTACAGACCGCGGTCGCGGAGGCTACAAAGATTGTTATCCGTCGCCGGAGCGCCACGTCGGTGCCTACGCACGAGCAGGTCGCGCAGCGAATCCTGGATGTAGCGCGGGATGTGGAGACCGGCGGCGAAGCCACAGCGGCGGGGGAGATAATGCACTACGTGCGACTCTATCTCTCCGAGGTCTCCATGGCGCAGGGTGAGGTGCCAGCGAGCGGGGCGTTCTATCGCAACGGCAAGGCGTGGTTCAGCCTGGAAGACTTCTGTAGGCACATGTCCGCACGGTGGCGGATTAACATATCGCTCCGGCAGGCGTCGCAGCGTCTCGGCGCAGCTGGCGCGGAACGGCGCCAGTTCCGGACGGTGGAGGGCAGGACGCGGATAGTGAGAGGAGTAGAGTGGAATGACAGCGGAGTATAGAATTTTCGGCCCACCTGGCACGGGCAAGACGACAGAGCTAACCCGCTGGGCGGTTCGCGCGGCGGACGTCTTCGGAGAAGACCAGGTGTCGGTCTGTTCCCTGACGCGTGCGGCGGTGCGCGAAGCGGCGGGCAGAGACGATGGGAGCGGGACTGATCTCGTCACGCTGCTGGGGAAGGACAACGTGACGACGCTACACGCGCGGTGCAAGCGCGCGCTCGGGGCTGGGCCACCGGCGGAGACGAAGATCGAGGAGTTCCTCGATGTACCGCGCTTCGCGGCGCGATGGTCAGACGAGGTGCCGCGCCTCCGACGGGTAAGCGACGACGACGAGGACGAACAGGCGCCTGAGACGCGTATGTCGCGCGGGTCGCTCGCATTCGAACGTATGGTGGAATATCGGCAGCGGATGTGGCCGGTCTCGCGGTGGGACGAGCAAGCGAGAGAGATCTACAGAGACTGGAAGGCCTGGTGTGAGGACGCGGGCTACATGGACTATACAATGTGGCTCGAGGCGTGCCGCGGGGGCGGGGTATTACCGGCGCAGCAGGTCGTCCTCGTGGACGAGGCGCAGGATCATACGCCGCTCCAACTGGACGTGCTCCGAGCGTGGCGAACCAGGTTCCTGGCGCTGTTCGGAGACGACGATCAATCGCTGTATGAATGGTCTGGTGCGGAGCCACGGGCATTCTTCGACCCTCCATTGCCCGGCGACCGCGAGCGTGTTCTGGCGCAGTCGTACAGGGTGCCGCGGGAGATCCACCGGTTCGCGGAACTCATATCGCACAAAATACGCTCACGACGGGAGAAGGT
>Ga0180301_10000237_pt1 | contig 42127 bp, 84 predicted proteins | sample GuaBasSediGuay16_FD_121797 | JGI IMG/M metagenome (GOLD analysis project Ga0180301, IMG submission 121797) | Subseafloor sediment microbial communities from Guaymas Basin, Gulf of California, Mexico - Guay16, Core 4569-2, 12-15 cm | ecosystem: Environmental > Aquatic > Marine > Hydrothermal... | reverse complement strand
TAGCTTACGATCAGGGGTGCTACCGCCCTGGGCTGAGATGTCGGCTGGGATGCCTGTTGCGGAGCTACCTGGGGCGCTAGCGTTCCCCTTGCGGACTTCTTGAAGACCGCCTTTACCCTCTCCCTTATGCTGTGGAGGGCTAGGGGTATGCTCGCAATGGTTAGGGGCTCGGCTATGTCCGGCATAACTCCGAACGTGTCCATTAGGTAACCTCCAACCGCCTCAACGATCCTTAAACCGTCCTTGAGGTAGGCCCAGTTGCCCTTTAGCATTCCCCTTTCCTCGGCTTCCACGATTACGTTGTCGACTATACCTACACCGAAGCTGACTCCCAGCTTTTTAACGTCCAGAGGCATGTGCTATCGTATGATCTGGCAATATATAAGCTTAGTGTGAGACAAATGTCTTCATTCCCTTACCGACTTGATCAGGTATCCAACTCCCAGGCCCGCAATTCCCACTCCTGCTATCGCCAGGACCCACCAGGGGACCCTTTCGACTATCTCCTTTACCTCCCATCCTATGATTCCCAGAACCACCAGAACGGCTAAAATGGCGAGAACCACGGCTAACCATCCGGGGCTGTGGGTGATTCTGAACCTTACAACCACCCATCCGTCCTCGGCCCATGCATCCACGAACTCGGCTCCTGCCCCTACCGTGGCCTCAACGAGGGAGGGCATATTGTCCGCTAACCATGCGGATAGCTCGGCAAGAGGTGCCAGGAGGACGTTGACCCTCAGCTCGTACAGGTGGGGAGGAGGCCTGCAAGTGATCTTGAACGAGTACGTCTCTCCGGGCTTAACGGTGAATATTACAGGCTCTCCAGCCAGATCCCGCTCTTCGTGAACCGCTTCTATTGCGTAGGTCCAGGTCCACAGGCCGTCGAACCAGACCCTTCCGTATTCATCGCTTACCTTTTCATCCACTAGGCTGGCGAAGGGAGGAACCGTAATAGCCCTGTGTATGCGCACCTTTACGCCTTTGAGAGGCTTCCCCCTTTCATCAACTACTAATACCTCTACCTGATGCCTCGGAACCCCTACGACTACGTCGACGGTCGCTAAGGGCATTAGGGATCCACTTCCTTAGGGTACCAGTCCCTGTCATGCTCGCTTATTTCGGGCACCTGTCCAGGAGCGGTCGTCTGCCCTCCCACCGGATAGGGCCACTGATGGTCGAGCCAGAGGTCGAAGGACTTGACCACTTGGCTCTTGTCAGGCGTCAGTATCTCTACCTTGAACCTGTTTTCGTACCAGACCCAGTCGAAGACCCGGTTTAAAGCCCAGGCTCCTCCTATACCCGTGAACACGGCCACTCCGTTTTCATCTACTTGCGCATATCCCCAGTCCTTCTGTATCGAAAGGCCGGTAGGCTCGTCCACATCGTATAAGTGGACCCAGTAACCGCTTGCTGGCGTTCCGTCCCTGAACTTTACGTGGAACTCTAGGGTCCACAACGGAAGCTCTCCGGCCGAAAGCAAGACCTGAACTTCTGCCGTCGGCACCTCCCATCACCTGAATATCAGTTGGCTCAACACCGTAGTTAAGGATGTCGCCGTGATTACCCCTGCGGTCTTCCTCCCCCTCTCGTAGTTCTCCTCCCTGCTCACGCCCGGCCTCGGGAAGAAGTCCATGATTATGCTGAATATCGTCCCGGAAAGGATGCCGAACAAGGCGGACTTGACGAGCAGTTCCGAGCTGACCTGGTAGGCTATTCCGTACTTCGGGCCTTCGTGCTCCGCCCACCACTTCTCGAACCACCTTGCAAATTCCTCGCTCCTCTCCTCGTCGTGGATTCCGTAAAGCCATGCCAGGTAGTGGCCGAACTCATGAGCCGGAGTGGTTTCCTGAACCATTCCATCCCTGACGTTGAGGCCTATGACGTCGCTGGGTATGAAGCAACCCAGGATTGTAGGGGATTCGCACCTGGGGTGGTCTAGCACGATCTTGGGCTCCGGAACCCCGAACTCCATGCTCAGGTCCTTGATTATCTGAACTCCCAGCTCGGCCGGAATCATACGGTAAGTTCTTCAAGCACCTTGGCTTTAACCTTTTCCACCTGCCTTGCGAGCCACGTTACGCCCCTTCTGTTGGGGTAGTTGATTAAAGCGGAAAAGGCCAGGGGGTTGGTCTCCGAAAGGACCCTCAGGGCCCACTCCACGTCGAACCACGTTAACGCCTTCTGCACGTCTTCGGGCCTAACGTTCAGGCTCCTCAGCTTTTCCTTCAACGCCCGGACCCTTTCATCGCTTACGCTCCAGAGGTCGACGTCCTGCTCTATTGCTTGAATTACCTGGTCGACGGTTACGCCCCTGATCAGGGGCCTGAGCTCCCTTTCAACCGCCCTCTGCACTACTGGCCTGCTGAGAGCTATCCCCCTTACCACCCTTGTGGCCAACTCCTTCAGGTCCATGCCTCTCGGGCCTCCAAACCAGCTTGTGCCCCCTTCCGCAAACCACAACCCTTTCCACTTCGGGGTTCGGAATGACCACCTTGGTCTCTACCCCCTCCTTGGCGCACACCGGACAGTTCTCTACGACGTAGTTTCCTCCCCCGCCAGGCTTACTCTCTTCGAATGCCTCGCTCACGCCCGAAGCCACCGCTTCTAGGGCTTCCTTAATGAGGTCTCCCCTCTCCATCTCCCTCATCGCCTTCATCCTCTCTATCTGGAACTTCCTCTCGGCCTCCCTCTCCTTGAGCTCAAGGGTTTTCTTGAACATCTCCATCTTCATGTCCATCTCCTTCAACCACCTCTCCCTTTCGTCCCTTATCCTCTCTATCTCAAGCAACGTCTTGCTGTCCACCCTGGCCTCCTCCTTCTTTTCGGATATGAACCCGAGGTCCTTGAGCGCTTGCAAGGTCTCCTTGACGGTCTGGACGGGGTTTTCCGGCTCCTTCTTGGAAACAGTCTTCAGGACCTCGAGGATGTCGTTGACGGTAACGCTCGGGGGCACCACCGACTTGAGGGCTTCGGCTATCTCCTTCATGGCGGTAACGGGACTAGTCCCCTCCTGCGGTTTGGTGGCCATCGTAAGCATTAACGCAAGGGGAGCTACCACGTCTCCCTTGGGGCTGGACCTCAACATCTGGTAGTAGGCTATCACCTTCCTCCTCTCCTCTTCGGGTATCTTGGTCAGCTCCTTGGCCAGCTCCAGGGCGGTTGCGTCCACCTCCTTTTCACCACCAGCTGAGCCTTCCAGCTTCCTGAGCTCGGCTTCTAGCTTCTTTACTTCGAGCTCCTTCTTCTTCAGCAGTTCTTCAGCACGCTTCCGCTTCAGTTCCCTAGCCAGCAATTCGTCCTCTTCCTTGAGCAAGCGGTCCAGCACGCTATCACCTTCAGCCAGCCTTACTCCCTTCCTAGGGAACAATCGGTCTAGCTCGGTTTCCACTACCTTCTCGCTCATAGCCCACCTCCCCTATGGACATCTTAACCATGGAGGGTATATATCCCCTATCCTGGAACCAGGAGAGGACTATATCTTCAATAAAGCTCCCTATCGACTTCTGGTAACCGACGCTTCTGGCGAACTCGTAGCACATAAGGACCTTAGGGCTTACGTAAGTTACCAGCCTCACCTTGTAGGGCTCGGTCTTGAGGATCTTAAAGACCTCCTCCCTGTTAAGGCCTTCACCTGCTAGCAGGGGGGTACCCCCCTCCCCCCTCCTACCTTCTACAGGTACTACCGGTAAGGGGGTAATGCGTGCTGACTGCTGATCAGCAGGGTTTTGCAGATCTTTGTGCAGATCTGCTGAACTTCCTGCTGGAGGTGGTGGAGCTTGCTGTACATGCTCGTTTTCCAGCTTGCCGGAGCTGGCCTCAGCATGCTCCCTCTGCTCTTTGCCCACCGACTCCACCTGTTCCCTCTCTTTGGACTTGATGGCCTTCATCAACCCTCCAGCTATCCTCAAGGTGTCCTTTCTGTCCCACCTGTCGTAGATCTTCTTGGCCTCTTCGGTAGCGGTCATGATAGCTACCTCCTTGTCCTCCTGAGAAATTCCGGGATGCAACATCTGCCTGAGGACCTCCCTGGCTCTTTCAAGAGCCTCCTGCTTCTTCGGATTTACCTTCGGCATGCTACAACTTAGCAGAACGTGCTATATGAAGTTTCTGCTGGAGCTAAGCTTAAATAAGCTGAGGCGAGCTAACAGCACATGCGTGCGTTAAAGCCGATAATCAAGAATTTGGGCAAGATCTTAGCAGAGCAGGCGGGAGAGGCCTACAAGAAGCACGTCTTAAGCAAATACGAGTTGAAGCCCTCCATAACTTTAGATGAGATGGTAGCTACCTTCAACAAGTTCTTCGGAAAGGAGAAGAGGGAAAGGCACAGGTACGGGCAAGAAGAGCGGAAATCCCACATCGCAAGCCCCGATAAAAGCCCCGAAGGAACCCTGAAGTACTGCATAGATTGCGCCTCGAAGCACCTGGGAACGGCCAAGATCCTGGCCAGGGAAGCCCTCCAACGCTTAGATAAGGGGGAGCCTGTGGACCTCGTCCTCGAAAAGGTCAGGGGGGCTTACGAGGAGCTGATGGGAGCGGAGGACGACACTCAGGCCTCGGACGATCCGGATGTGGCAGACCTGAACAGGAGGGTGAGGGACCTCAGGAAATGGTTCTTCGAGTCCGGAGCTATAGCGAAGGCGGACAGGGGACTAGTCCTCGAAGCCCTCAGGCGCATTTCGGAGCTCAACGACTATACATACAAATTAATCGAGGAGAAGGTCTACAAGGGGGAGCCTACGTGCGTCGGCCCTTCATGCCCTGCTCCCGGTTCCTTAGCTCCATTAGAGAAAGGAGGATCTCTCCAATCCCGGAGCTCTGAAAGTACATATTCAACTGAACGAGAAAGCGGAGAGCTTCAGAGTCAGACAACCCCATCTTCCCAGCAAGCGACCTAACGTAGCCGTACTCCTCCTGGTTGAGCCTGGTCCACAGCTTCCTCCTGGTTGCCATATGTCTCCATTTAGGAGACGCAAGCTTATATCTCCTTCGGTCGAAGTTGCAGGTGATCGGAAATGGCGGACGCAAGCGCTAGGAAAAAGCTCAGGTCTGCCGTCAGAGGAGCCTGGGACACGGAGCCCGAGCTAAAATCCATCCAGGACCAGTTGACCAAGAAAGGTTTCGAAATAGCCAGCCCGCACTTCATCAAGTGCATAACGGAGGGCACCAAGAGCCTCAAGGAGTGCTACAAGGAGGTCGGAGACCAACTTAGCTCCGCCTACAGGAGCATCTGGGGAGCCAAGTGAGGTGAGACAAGATGGGGCTTCGTGAAGATTTAAGGGATAAGGTAAGGAGCGCCTGGAACACCGACGAAGGCTTCAACATGCAGGAGAAGCTCAAGGAGATCGGCAGGGCCAACCTAGCGAAGGACTACGAGGCCTGTGCCTCCAAGCCCGCCAAGGAGTACGCCAAATGCCTGAGGGAAACAGCACAGAAGGTGGGCTTAAGGAGCCTATACAGGCAGGCCTGGGGCACGGCATAACCCCACCTCCCCCATTATTTTTTTATAGCACAAAGACCCAGCCCATACTATGGTTGAGAAGAGGGACTTAAGGCTCATCTGCCACGTATACACCGAGCATATCAGGAAAGGGGTTACGATGTGCGAGTGCTACCACAACATGCTCTCCTTCTTCAGGAAGGCCCTAGCCGAAAGGATTTCGAAGGGAAGCATAGGCGAAGCAACCGAAATAGCGGAGGCAATAGATAAGCTGAACGAACTCATTAAGGAGGAGTGCAAAGGGAAATAACGGGAGAAAAAAGAGTAAAATCAGAAGCCTTCGTCGAGGGCCTTCTTCATGAACTTCTCGACTTCCTCGCTAACCGTTACGCCTTTCTTGGCACATAAAGCCTTGAAGTTCCTGTATACCTCCACATCAACCGATAGGGTTATCCTTATCTTCACTTTTCAACCACCTCAGGACCTTCAGGACCACATTGCTGGCAAAAAGGGTATCCAGGGCTATCTTGGCCTTTATAAGTTCCAGGCTCCCCAGAACTTCGATCGATCTCACCCTGCTCTTGCTCAGGATCCTCTCGATGGTGGCAAATACCATAGCACCTCTTGCGTCCTCATCCTCAATCGAGTTTATTATCGTTAGCAGTTCGTCCAGTACCCTTTCGGCTTTATCGATCTCGTCCTTATACCTCTTGACTATCTCCTTGCCCACGTCCACAACCCTGTTCAGATCCGAACTCCTCATCCAATCACCTCCTCTATCATCTTCAAAACGTTTGAATATGCCCTCAACATCCCCTCGTAGATCCACCACCTCGTCCCCTCGCTCTTCTCCTGCAACAGTAGCACCTTTGAATACTCATTCATTACCTTCTCTTTAAGTCGCTTTAGACTCATCCGCTCACCTCCTTATAGTGATAAACTCGTCAAGTAAAACGTGGTCCAGCCTATCACGTTCCCGTTTAGGCAGATACTTTCTCTGCTTGTAGTCATAGATCCAGATCAAGTACCTAGATTCTCCTGAAGGCTTTGGAATCTCAAGTCCCTCGATTTCAACTTGCCTGTAACCACGGAAGAACTTCTGTCCTCTTAAAATAACGGGTTCATCCAGAACGATCAAGGGTCCCTTGAGGAACCACTTGTACTTGTTGGGATCGACCTTGGCTTCTTTACAAGTCTCTTTAGCCTTCTCATAAATTTCTGGAAGATCATCATTAACTATATATGCGGATCCAACGCAATAGCTTCCGCATGCCCTGGTTTCGGTCTTTCCTCCGCAATCGACGGTTTTAACAATGTCCAACTTCTCCAGGAGCTTCTCGTTTGCCTCTTCGAGGTTGTAGACCAGTCCGGTTATCCTGAAGTAACCGAAAACATGTGCTACGTCCTCGTCCTCGATTTTGTTGTAGGTAGCGAGCAAAACAACGTCGTTATACCTGAAGTGCTTGAGCTGGTGGAAGGGAACCGCCCTTTGCACACCTAGCCTCCTGGCTTCGGCTATGAAACGCTTTATTCCATACAAGCGGTTACCGATGAAATGAAGCCAGTACTTCATCCTTCCACCCCCTCTGTCACGCCTTCCACTTTAACCAACCTTAACTGCCCCTTTACTACGGGATTTGAAGCTCTAAGTTCCCTCCAGTAGTCAATAGCGTCTTCTCTCCTTTCAAAGCATCTGAGAATCTTTCTGTGGTTGACCAATAAATAATGGGTGAAGGACCTCAATCGGCCCTCACCCTAGATTCCGTTTGCTCTAGGAGCTCTACCTGTCTCCTTTTCAATTCTAGATACTCTGAGTACATTTTCTTCTGCTCTTCCAAGATCTGTCTGAGGGATGTTAGGATCTCAGCAAGGGCATCTCCGACGATTTCGGTATTGATTAGACTTACCGTTCCACTTCTCTTCACGCTCCTTTCGGCCAAGGCCTCGGCTAGTTGGATTGCTATTTCCTTCGCTTCATCTTCACTTGACGCATTTATACTGGGTGCACTAGGATGGCCGATTATGGTCCTCGTAGGCCAAAGTTCTTTTGCAACCGCTCCTGGTGTTACTATGTTCCTCGTCGCTAGAACGTCCCACCTGACAATGGCCCTTACTGTCCATGTGTTAAATCTGGAAACGTACGTATACCCGACAGCATACCAGAAGTTGTTTGTAAACGCCATCCTCTCCAATGCTTTAAGGCTCCACCCTTCTCCTACGTTTCTTAAGTCTCCAGCATAGCCCACTAGTCCAATTTGCCTCTCTACGCTAGCCGTAGGAATATTTTCACTTTCCGATTCGGCTTGAGCTAAAACGTTATCCACATCGGCGATTAGTTCTTTAAGTATCCTGTTAGCATCTCTCCTTATGAGTACGTCTAAGCCATCTGCATAGATCTGTAACTTTCTATTCCACAGACCTCTTCTAATTACCTCGGGATCCCTATCTCCTATCGCTGCAATTACCGCAATATCGCCATCATCCGGATCTCTTACGAATTGCCTGGTTAGATCATAGGCGCTCGTGCCGATGAAGACCGGCTTGACAAGGGAGAACTGGGATATGTAGGGTATCGAGGTTTCGTGGTGATCGTAGAAAATTACCTCGTGTCTAGTAGCAATTTCCTCAAGTCCGTTGATAAAGCTCTGAGGCGCCTTCACGTTTACTGGTATGTCTACGATAACGATGCTCAACCGAGAGGCGCTTCCCATGTACCTGTTCTGGAGCAAGGACACCAAGTTTTCAGGTCCGGTCTCTGGGAACTTTGCAAAGGCCTCAACGGCATTGAAATACTTACTAGCTAAGTACGCAGTTAAAACGCCGTGTACATCGAAATGGCCCACTACTACCGCACGGGAAACTTCGCCACCCCTCATTACCCCGGTGGCGGAAACCGGGGCGTTGGAGGTGGCGGGGTTCCCAAGCCCCCTACCGCCTAGGACAGAAGACCTGTTTAAGAGGGGTGTTTGTGTGCTCACTTTCCCACCTCCCCCGCATATACTATGTGCTCTAGGGTATTTAAATATTTCTGCAAATATTGAAATATTTACTCGATCTCCTTGAGGGCCTTTTCCACTTCCTCCCAGCTGTAGTGTTTCTTGAGCTCCTTAATGAAATCCTCGAACTCCATTTCGCACCTCTCGACCCTTTCCAGGGCCTTAAAGCACTCGTCCTTGCCGGTCATCCTCTTGAGCGCTTCGCAGACCTTGCGGTTTTGCTCTGGATAAGGCAAGCAACCCTTCATCTGTCGAACTCCCTCCTGAACCATCCGACCATCTCCTCGACCTTTTCCGGCAGATCGTCTATCCTAGCGAACCCTCCTATCACCACGCTCCTGCTCTCATCGTAGCACATGAACAGGGGCCTGAACTCGCAAGAGCTTACGAAGTACCCCTTCTCCCTAGCCCTGTTCCTGATTTCCTTCACCTTAGCGGGAGACGTCCTCTCGATTATGATTTCCACGTTGCAGTTTTCATCTTCGCAGTATACCTTGAGGCACGGAGGATTTCTGAACTTCGTGGGCAGAAGCCTGCTCCTGAGGTGGACCTCTTTCCTCTCCTTGCATTCGCTGGTGTACTCCACCTTACCTCCCACTATCTTCTCTATCATCCCTATAAGGGACTTCTCCCCCTCCTTTACCTCCTCACAGATCACCTCTTCATCACCCTGGAAACTACGTTGAATATATCGACCAGGCTTTCGAAGGCCTTATCCACACCTACCTTACAGGAAAGAACGCTTCCGTTCTCGATAAGCCTTTCGTGCAGGGCTTCGCACTCCTTATGTATCCTTGCGTATTCATCCATAGCCTTTCTGATCTCACCGGTAGGCCATCCTACGAAGACCTGAGCTTCACAAGCTTCATCTATGCACTTTATTTCACCGGTAAAGTTGTAGGGCCAGGAATCGCTAGCGTATATCCTCAACCTATACTCCTCCTTCGGACCTGCCAGACCGATCATTACGGTTCTGGAGTAGTATTTCTTAGCCCTGTCCAGAGCTTCGTTCACCTTTTCGACTATCTCCCTTACTTCGTTCATTTCCAACCAATCTAGATAACTTAATATAATGACTTAATTTAAAGTTATCATATGTTTGAAGATACGGTGTTCGAAGATCCAGAGGCTGCTCCCCTCAGGGCGCTATGGAAGCTCATAAAGGTATGCGGAACCGAATGTGAAACGGACATATGCAGGAACGTAGGCCCTACGATCGAAAAGCTCAAAAAGGAGGCGGAAGAGTACCTGAGGAAAAACGACTTCAAGAAGGCGAGGATGCTCAGCCTGGAACTGGAGTTCCTAAAAAAGTTGAGCGCAGTGTGTCCGGTGAAATGAAGTGGGTCTCATCACCGTAAGGCACGGCACCTTAAGGCCAGCTCTACCTGCGAGAAAGCCCAACCTAGTGCACACCTTGCCGAACTACTGGGGAGGCGTGGACGAGCCTTTATGCGTATGGATGGAGGACTACATGTTCTTCAAGGAGAGGTTTGGGGACGTCTTAAGGGTTACAACCGGAGTGGTGAAGGAGGTAGATACATGCAAGGACTACATCACCGGCGAAACCTACAGGGGCAAGATCAGGGAGGAGCCCGAAAAGGTCGTGTGGAAGGAAATCGTCCTCGAAGGCGTTACCGACAGGGACGAAGCTGAGCTCCAGAAGTACTACACCTTCGTAAGCGTAGATGCCGAGCCGAAAGAGGAAGCGTTCACGTGTAGCTTCCTATTCGCTCCAGATTTCCCCGACGAGGTGGCTCCGCTGATCTACAACATCTCCAACGCCCTAAACCACATGGGATGGGATATCTTCGGCGCAAGCGAAGCGAAGCTGGAGATCAGGGACGGAGAGGCCTTCCTCACCGCAGAGGGAACCTACGAAGGGAAGAAGATCAGGTGCACGTTGAGGTTCGCCAGGTCTACACCGGAGGAGATAACAGAGCACTTCGAAAGGCTCGTGGAGAACATAGCAAGCGTCGCTAGGGCCGAGGAGAGGATCCACAAGGTGGCTGAGAAGATGATCGAAGCTACTACAGGCGAAGAAGTCGAAAAAGCGATGGATGAAATGTTCCGCTTAATAGACAGGACGGTAAGGAACAGGTTGATGGGCAACATTGAGGCGTGTGAACTACGATAAGCTGGTAAAGGCCTTAAGGGCCAAGACCACGAAGGGAAAGCTAAACTACCTAATAGACTCCTTAGCTCTGCCGTGGTGGCAGGACGAGCTCCTGCATTTAGTAGTCGAAAGAGAGAACTGGCCTTACAAGTTCATCAAGTACAGGCTTCCATGGTTGATTAAAAGGGCTAGCCGTAGACGGTCTTGAGGAGGTCCACGGGGGAGCAGTTGCCCTTGGTGTGTATGTAGCATACAACAGGCAACTCCTCCTCAGGCTCGAAAGCTCCTAAAAAGTCCCTCACGAATTCATGCGAATGTATAAAGTCTATCACCAGCTTGGTAGGATCCTCAGGAACTTCACATCCGATGCTCTTTATCCTGTTCGCAAGGTTCCTGGCCTTCCTCTCCGTCTCCTCCCACGTGGTTCCCATAACTTCGTAACACGGAACGGGCATGGACGACTCCTTAACGGTGAACTTCTCCATATCCACCGTTATGGAACCGCTCGAATTGGCCTTGGCCAGGGCGTCGCAAGACTTCAGGCACTCCTCGAACTCCTCATCGGTTTCGACCATCGCCATTTCGCAGAGGAAGTTGCAATCTATGCTGTCGTATATGTCCCTTGAGAAGAAGTCTATGGTGCAGAGGTCTCCACGGGAGAAGTACCTCTCGAATTCGAGCACGTCCTTTAACTGCTCCTTCATGTATTCAAACAACTGCTTGCACTTGTCCATCACGGAGAAAAAATAAGGAGGGGCTTATATCCTTTCCGAGCTCGCCGAAAGAACGAAGAGAGTAATTAAGGCGTAGATGACGGTGGCCACCAGAATTATCGTTGAAGCCATCAAGGCTCCGACGAGAAAGGGCTCGGACTTCATCAACGACAGGGCGAAGGAGGCGCAAGCTACGTACACCAGGGTGACAATCGCAAATATCAGGATCCTGGCCTTAAGGCTCACTTCCTCCCACCCTTCCTAACCCTGACCACCTCGTAGTACAGGATCGAGGTCATGGGGATGAAGACGTAACCGTCGTGCCTGTATACCGTGATTCCGGGAAGCCTCGCCCTGTACTTGAACAACAACCTAAAGTCTTCCTTCGTTTCCTCGGTGAGCTTGGTAGCTACTACTTCGTCCGTGGGCTCGAAAAACGTCAACGTGTCCACTATCTCCACGTCCTCCTTGTCGACCTCAAAGGTGGCTCCGTTTACCAGGCGGATCACCACCTTGTATTCAGGCTTCTCATATTTGGTCTCCACTACACCTTCACCTCCACCTTTGTAAGTTTCTCATATATCCTTTCGAGCTTCCTTCTTTTCCTAGGTATCAACAACTTGATAACTTTACAGAATTCCAACTTGGCATCACGACCTACCACCTCAAGTCTGTACAGAGGTTTCAACCTATCGTCACCGTTCCTTATCTTCTTAACGACAGGTGTAAGCAACCCCACTTGCTCAAACAGGACCCCTATATCTTCTAACCCTCTCTTATTTGTGGAAACCGCTCCGATGAAGCCGTTAGCCTCTATAAATACTCCTTCAGAATCAAAAAAGCCGGATATATAACCGAGTTTGATTTGTTCATCTCTAGCTTTCAACAACCAGTCGGGAACCTTCCACTCAGTCGTACCGTAACTAGCTAACGAGGTCATCAGCTTGTAAAAGATAATGTTGTTGTAACTAACTACATGAGTAAAACCGCTTTTAACGTAAGATCCCTTAAATTCGAAAAGATCGTAGATTATCCGCGAAACCGTTTCGATTTGCTCCTTATCTGTGCTACCGTACGATATACTATACCTCGTCTTGTAAACATGTCCATCCCCCTGAGTAAAAGAGATAACCCATCCAAGCTTCCATACAAAAGTCGATGGATTAGATACAGGCAGTTCATGCCCCTTCAATCTTCTATAGCCCAAATGCGAACTCGATCCGGTTCTCCTGTCTATACCGTAAACCTTAAGTCTATAGCGTATGGTTTCATCGTCTACTCCGTAGATTTTAGCTATGGAAGAGAGGGAAAGACCTTTAACGACGTACAAATCATAGAGCTCCTCCTTAGAAATATTGTAGATAGGAAGAAACCTTCCCGTTTTGGGATCACGCTTATACATATCCTTAGTTATTACCAAACGGCTATATAAGACTTTCAACGTTGATTCCCCTATCGCTTATCGTTACGTTAAATAGTTTCTTGCCCCGGCCGAACTTCCTATCTCTCCACACCCTAATTTCACATACCGTTTCCTCCTCACTCGCCTTAACTAGGTAAGTTCTCCAGATGGACTTAAATCCGTATATACTCTTGTCGCCGAAAGGTTTTAGCTCTTCCTCAGGCACGTCCTTGCCAAAGCTTGACACCGGTTGATTGGTAACTACAGCCAAACTATTATTCCTCCACGTCCATATCTTGAGATAGCTGGTTATCGTAACACTTTTCAGAAGCATCGATCCTCTTTCATTCATACTAGCTTCTGCATATTTTGCTACCACAGGGAACCCAAGGCTATCTAAGATCAAAAGATCTGCCCTAGGAGCATATCTCACATAATTTAGAATGCCATCCAACGTAGGATCGTAGACGTACTTTATGCCTTCCGGCACACTTGAGACGTTCCTCTCCGCATCCACGAAGTATACGCTCTTACCGCTCTTAACGGCATCTACCGCTAAGGCCAGGCAGAAGCTTGTCTTTCCCGAGCCGGAAGGCCCGAAGATTTCTACAACATCGTTCCCGGCTATCTCTTTAAGCTTTTCGTACAGGCTCACCTTCCTTCACCTCCTCCTGGAACTTATCGAGCTTGACCTCCTCCTTCAAGCGAGAGCATACGACCTTCCAAGGGCAGTTCCTACACTCGAAGTCAAATAAAGGCCCGTCCGGGATCTGCTCCCTTTCCACGTATTCGAGGATCATCTTGGCCCTATCGATCACTACTTCATATGCTTGCCTGTCAGGAGATCCGTCTAAAACTTCAACCCTGAACCTGGGATCCACGAGGATCAGCTTGTAGCTCTTGGCTCCGAGCATGCATGCATACGTATTTACCTGAGACATGTAAATTACATCTACAGCCCTATCCTTAAGGCCCTTGACGAACTTGAACTCCCAGACTTCGTTAGCTTCGGGGTTGAAGACGTCCGCCTTTCCCACCAAAATCCAGTCTCCGTTTAAAGGCTCCGTTACCTCAACCTCGTACTTGAAGTTTCCGAGAGGTTTCAGGATTTCGTCTAAAAGAGCGTGCATGAGCTTGCCCCTGATCATGAGCGAATTGGGCCAAACCGGGTCAGCGTTGAACCTGATGTTGAAGAAGGCCTTCCTGGGGCAACCGATGGCTTCAGTAACGTAAATTTCGTTACCAAGCCTGGGACGCTTGAAGTACAATAAAAAAAGGTGGCGGAGGGTCTGGGCCAGGTCCACTTAGATCACCCCCTGAGCTCGTCCACCGATATAGCGCTTAAGGCCCTGAAGTTGTACGTGGTCGATCCCTCGTAGGTGCTACTCCTTAGCTTGCCCACCAGCAGGAAGAGCTTGCCCGCTTCCTTCACCAGGCTCTCCGCCTGGTCCTTCAACGGCACAAATACGCTGATCCATGGACCTCTCGGGCTGTCGCTTCCTGCCCATATCATTCCCACTTTGAAGTTGCCCGCCCTGGTTTCGGTTACCTTGGCGAAGTCCGGGTTTGCGGGAGTCTCAGCTAAAATTACGTCGAAGTCGTCGACCTTCGCATGAGTGCTTCCGGTGTTCTTCATGATCTCGATTGCCCTCTTCGCTATTTCTAACGCTCTCTCTTTGGCCAATTGCTCGGCCTTAGCCCTCGCCTCCTTGTACCTCTGGACAAACTCCGGTCCGAAGATGCTCTCCAGGGTCTTATACGTGGCCTCTGCCATCCTTTCACCCGTTATATCCTGTGCAGACCCCTTTATTTAAGCAGTTGTACACATGTTGTGCGGATAAATCATTATAAAATAATATAATGATATTTTATACATGCCCAAGTACGTGGAGCAGACGAGGTTCAAAGCGGTTATCTACGACGCCATAAGGATAAAGCCCGATGTATTTCTCGTTACCCTGGAGGCCCTGAACAACGCTCAGGTCATGGAGTCGACTCCAGAGGCGTACTACAAGGTAAAGGCCTTGCTCCAGAGGAAGTACAGGCCCGTATTAATGTACGTGGTGGATGAAGAAAAAATACTGGACGTATACAAAAGGTGGACGAATATGAAGGGGTTGTGGATAAAAACGTTAGAGCCTACCGAGACTTCTGCTTCTCCACCTCGTTGAGGATCTCCTGGTAGAGCTCGAACTCCTTTCCGGTCTTAACCCCTACCCACCTCTTGACCTCCCTTCCGTCCTTGAACAGTATTATCGTGGGGATGGACAACACTTCATATTTGAAGGCCTCGACGTTGTCCTTATCCACGTCGACCCTGAGGAGGGGGACCTTTTCGGCCAGGGAATCCACTACGGGCTCGAGGACCTTGCAAGGGTAACAGTTATGAACGATTACATTGTTAACGGTATAGACATTTTGCTCTGTTTCTAGATTGTATACATATCCACTATAGGGAACCCTTCTAACACTTCGTACAGGAGAAAACACGTACTGGTAACCATCCACCTTCAACATCGTACTTTTTCCATATCCATCGAACTTGATATCTACGATGTAAATCCTTCCTCCTCTAACCTTTCTTCCGTTCAATACCCGTTCCTTGTTATAGTGATCGATTATCCTTCCTATCCCTCCTAATCTGAAAGCAAGCATCTGCAATCCTAGCGCTAAAGGTTTCGAAACGGTTTCAATTCTCCACAGGTCATTCAATCCGTTATAATATCCATCTCCTGCCAGTACGCCCTCGATAAACGATCTGATTATCCGATCGTCTTTGTGTTGCATAATGAAGCTCGGTACAGACTTCTCATGAGCGTTACCTCCACACCATTCCCTTAAAGCTCTGGCGAGTACAAAAGATCCTACCCTTATACGGACAGCCCTTCCCAGGCTCATTTTGCTTATGTGCGGAGAGTAACCAATCTTCCTGAATATTTCACATGTCTTTTCGATAACATCTCCATCTTTCTCAGATAACGCTATAGACACATCTGCTCTTTTGCCTATAGTAGACGACCCATCCGCTACATATAGTCCAAGCAAGAATGCAACCTCTTCGTCCAAAGGCAACTCCTTCACACCATCCTCTTTGCTTATCTTACAGAACCTCTCCAAATCCAAACTTCTAACATCCAGTCCTCCTTGCAGTATTGGAACAAGTAGAGCATGCCCCCTCCGTTTCCAACTCTCCTTTACATTATCACAGTAAAACGGTTTAACTTCTTTCGCAGAAACGAAATACGGTTCTCCGAATACCCTAGTTACTCCCGTTCTTCTATCTCTCAAATGCTTGTAATAGACATCAGCCACTAGAACTGGATGTTCCGGCGTCAACCTAATCGGCTCCAAACACACGCCCTTTATTTCTATCAGTTCACCGTTGTATTCCCGTTTATACGTTTCAACCACTTTTCCTCCAAACGCCAAAGTTTCTCCTACACTAACTGAATCAATAGAACGAATTCCATCAGTCGTCCATACTAGATGATCTGGAGGTACACACCACTTGGCGTAAAAATCGACCAAGGCCACCCTGTTCTTCTTGACGAACTCCTTAACGCTCATGTTTGCAACCCACCCCCGTTACGTACCTCAAGACGTGCACCAGGGTGCTTACGGCCAGGTCGAGGTGGTCGCTTTTGATGTGAGCATCGAAGATCCCTTGCTCGTTCACGTACACCGCTATGTAGATGTCCTTCCCGAAGCTCATTTCAGCCCTCACGTTTTCTACCCTTTCGCTCATATCCCGAAATGCACCCCGAGGGCTTTTAAATCCTTGCACACACGACATGTGCATACCTTTCACAAAAAGGGTTATTAATCCAAATTATAATGATTATAATGCAATGAAGGCCTACAGGAAGGTTACGGTGGTGGGCGATTCTATCGGAATTACAATTCCCAGGGACTGGGGATACGAGAAAGGCGATTTCGTCGTTCTGGAGCTCAACGGAGACGGCTCCATAACCGTGAGGAAGGTGAGATGATGAAGCAGAGCAAGCTGGAGCCCTTCTGCGTCGGAGGCTTCATGGAGGCGTGGCTCAGCTTTCTGGAGGAGGTTAGCCCGGACGTCGTAAGGGAGCACCTCAACGAGTGCAAGATCTTAGGAGCTATGATGATAAACACGTTGACCAAGGCCAGGACCAACATCCTTCCCATTAAGTACGGGAACATGATGATACTGCTGACGGGTCCTCCGGGATCGGCAAAGTCCTGGCTCACCGACATAATCGGAACTTTACTGCCCAAGATCGCATCCGGAACGCCCGAGTTCGTAGCTCAGGAAATTGCAGAGAAACGCTGGGGTCTCGTAAGCGTAAACGAGGGAGGGGAAATAGTTAGGAACGCGAACAGGCAGGGCTACATGGACGCGTGGGGCTACCTCCTGAACAAGCTCTACATGCTAGAGTCGATTGAAATGGGCAGGAGGAAGAAGTCGAAGAGCGTGGTCGTGGAGAGGGGAAGCTACTACGTTTCGGTATTGATGAACGCCTTACCGGAGGACCTGGCCGGAATATTCAACCTGTGGAGAGGGCTTGAACGCAGGTTCCTTACATTGAGGTTTTCCGCTCTTGAGCCGAAGGTATGGATCCCCACCGATAGAGGAGCGGACAAGTACTCCAGGCTTGCAGAATACGTCAGTTGCCTGGAAAATGTTTCGGCAGTTGTCGATCTGCGACCTTTCGTAGACGCCATAAATAATGAGGCAAGCAAGCTCAAGGGACCTTTAAGGAGGCAAGCGATGGAGTACGCAGTTAAGTTGCTGGTTGCAACGGTGATCGATCACTACTCCAGTACAATTATGAGGAACCGGGAACAGTTCTGGAAATACTGTCGTACGACAACATCCGGCATTAACGACAGTAAAGGACATGAGATAAAGGGCGTTATATTGTCGTATGATAATGTCGTGCCAATAGGGGAGCAAGGGGGAGATAATATAATAAAATATAACGATATATTATTATACGACAATATAACCAATATACGAGATTCCGTACTGTCGTTAATGTCGCCCGATGTCGTGGATGTCCCTACGACGTTAAGGATCATCTACGATCTGCTTGACAGGCTTGCTTCATATAATACCGACCTGATGGTGACGGTCTCGTTCGATCCCAGGCTTGCCCCGAGGGTCAGCAAGCTCCTCGAATACCTGAGGGAGAACAGATCTGATACATTGAGGAACCTGATGTGGAAGGGACCCTTGCAGGGGCTGGACCGCAGGACTATAATGGAGAGGATACTCGACCCTCTTGAAACGGCTGGCTTCATAGAGGTGGATCAAATTCCGAATCCGAGGGGAAAGCCGACCGTCGTTGTAAGGCTTCCGGGTTCGCAACCGAGGGAGGAGCCCGCTATCGAGTACCATCCCCTCTTCTTCAAGCGTATAGAGATGACCAAGAAGCTACACCCCGAAATATGGCAGAAAGTTAAGGAGAACGGACTGGACAGCATCAAGCTCGGTGAAGTGAGGTGCGGGATGTGTGCGCTCTTCGGGGATAAGTGCCCGAATAAACATGCCGTTCTCTACGGTCCCTGGGATCCTACAGCCAACTGGTGCACCGACTTCGAGCCTCTTGGACTTCTGGAAGGTCCTCCGAAAGCCGAAGAGGAGGAGCTCTAGTCCCCGTTTTTTATTTTATGTGCACGCTATGTGTGCAATTGCTTAAATATTCATAATGATAATAATGATAACATGCCCTCGATCACGATCTATCTGAGCGATAGAGAGTTAGAAAAGCTGAGCATGTACGCCATGAAGGTAAGCAAGCCGATAACCAATGTAGCTAAAGAGCTTTTGATCAAGAAGCTGGAGGAGGTGTATAAAGGATGAAAGAACAGGTTCCTCCTCCTGAACCGAAGCCTGTGAAGCGGTACGTGCTAGTGGCCAGGTTGAACGAGGAGGTTCCGGCTGAAAAGAGGGTTGAGCCGGTAGCGGACCTGGTTGTGACCGTCAACGACGCCTTTAAAATAGAAACGATAACCGTCAAGTTTCCCAGGCCCGTGGTCGCGGAGGCCCTTAAGAAGTTAATCGAAGCCATGAGAGGTGGTGAAAAGTGAAGGAGGAGAGGCTTGAAAAGTTGAGGAAGGACCTGACCGAGAGGTTCGACGAGGAAATTAAGCGCTACAAGGAACGGATCGAAGAGGAAAGGGAGAGGCTCATCAAGGAAATCGACGACAGAATTGAAATAATCAAGCACCTCCCGATAAACGTCCTCGAATTCGATATTGCTGAAATCCGTGAAGAAGAGGGGACGAGTTCGGTGGGCATATACGGCATAAGGTTGCCTGAGCCGGGAAGGTACAAGTTCATAGTTCTGGGCAAGAAGGTGGGCGAAAGGAGGTGAGATTATGGGGTACAGGTGGCCAACTCTTCCCAAAAGGTGCAAGTGCATGAACTGCGGGTACGTTCTGGAGAACCCCGGAAACCACTGTAGGTACATACCCTGCCCCAGGTGTGGGGGCAGGATGTACAGGCTGGAGTGAGACCATGATACCTGCGGGAACTGTCTACAGGACATGCAACGTGTGTAAGGGCAAGGGCATCCTTCCGACCCCTGACGGCAGGAGGTGGCAGGTATGTCCGAGGTGCAACGGAAGGGGCAAAATCGTCGTTTCTGTAGACGACGTAGGTTACGCATGGGAGGACCGTTTCGTGAGGATGGGGTGATAGGGCATGAAGTGCAGGGTCTGCGGGGAGGAGTGGCTGGTGTTGAGCTCGGGAGGCCTTTGCATCAATTGCGCCTACAAGCTCGGGCCGGAGCTGACCAGGAAGTTCAACCGCGGGAAGATCGGTGTGAAAGAGGCCAGGAGGGCGCTCGAGGAGAAGAGGAGGAGGGAGGAGGATGAAGTATAAGGTCGAATCCAAGACGTTTGTAGGAAACGAAGTGGAGCTTCCCGATAATGCGGTGCCTATCTGCGCCTATGAGGGGCCGGTCAAGGTAGGCGAAGACAGGTACGACATCGTCTGGACGATCTACTACCTCGTGCCCGTAAGGGAGGACGTGAAAGGAGAATGGAAGGGGGATTCCGCAACGTCGGACGTAACTAGAAGGGGTGATTGTTAGGTTGATAGACGAGGTCCTCAAGGACGTGGAGAAAGCGATCGGGAGGGCTCTGTCGAAAAAGGACGCGTCTGAAGCCACCGAATACCTGCTCAGGTCCATCGACAGGTTGGCCAAGAAGAGGGGAGCCGATCTGGTAGCCCTGGCGATCGGAGTGCTTCTGTTGAAGGCGCATGTGAAGGCTTGCAAGAACTTGGAAGAGTTAAGGAAGGCAACGGATGAAATGGCGAAGCTGGTCAGGAAACCTAAACCTAGTTGGGAAGAGCTGGTTAGGGCTAAGTTCATGTTATCGAATACGTCTAGCGAGGTGCATTAGATGGGTGTAAAGGATGAGCTTCTAGCTATCATCGAGTTTTGCCTGTTCGCATCGACAACTATCGCATGGATTGCAGATTTCGTGATAACGTCCAATAAGGCGAGCTTAATCATAGCTCTGTTGCTCGTACTGATCTACATAGAGATAGTGAAGAACTGGGGGGTGGTGTAATGTTTCCCAGGTTTTCCGTTAAGAACTGTACGGAGGGAAGGCTCAGGGTCAGGGTGGAGTATGTAATAGATGTGATTGTGAACGCTGATGAAGAGGAAGTGGTATACCGGGAACGCAAAGGGTTCTTCGTAGAACCGAAGGAGGTCAGGGTAACCGTCTACGGGGTGGAAGGGTGAAGTGCCCCTACTGCGGAAGGCTTAACTTCAGGAAGAGGATTCTGAAGAGAGTTAAGTGCTCGAAGTGCGGTAAGGTGTTTGAGGTGGTAGATTGCTAAAGCGCTTGCTTAAGCTGTTCAGGAGGTCCGTATCGCTCGTCAGGGGGCTTTCCGCTACGGAAAAGGCCGTTCTCGAAATGCTGATATCCGACATACAGGAAGCCCTTCCGGATGCGGATAGGGTGAGGGAGGTCTTGAAGTCCTGGATCGAGGCCAACGACCTCCATCCTGAAAGGGTCAAGAAGGTGGAGTTGAAGGCAGGGGAATGGATTAGTCTGGGAAACGGGGTATGCGTTGAACGCATACTTGTCAAGCGTGTAGACGAGGATACGTTCGACGTATACGTCGTGGGGGTGGTAGGTTCGTGATGCTCACCTTCACGGACGGAACCGAAGTAATTGTAGCGGACATGTGCTGTTGCCACGACGATACCGCTATGCATCACATGCAAGTGGTCGACGTGTACGCTCCTTTCCCGAATGCATTGAACGTTAACGTAAGGGTGAGGGAGGAATTTCAGGAGGTGAAGTGAATGAGCAAGACCGTCCTGGACAGGATGATGTTCGACCTCAAGTGCAATAAGTGCAAGCACCAGTACTATTGCCGGATCCAGGATGTGGCCGACGAGCTTATCCTCACGCTCATGGACATCGACAAGGAAAGGGGGAGCAAGATAGGCCACGAGATAATGGACCTGATCGAGGAGAAGTGCCCGTTCTTCGAGCGGAAGGAGGGCGGTGGCCGTTGAAAGGCGCCTTCTGGGAAGATCTCGAAGCGCACAGGCGGAAGTACCCCAGGTACCTCCCTCTTATAATTTATAAGCTCGTGGACGGAAGCTACGACGTTGTTCTAGTTGTCAATTACTGGAGGAACTACGCCAGGAACTTCAAGAGCCTGGATGAGGCTCTGGACTTCGTAAGGGAGGTTGCGAACAGGTTCTTTGAGGTGAAGGACAGTGGTAAGGTACTGGTGTCCTAAGCATAAAAGGGAGGTAGATGCACCTGACGAATGCGGGAAATGCGAGCACCTAATAGTCTACATACCCTTAGGGTGGATGTGTACTTACCCGAAAAAGGCGGAGGAGGTGTGGGGATGAGAGTATGCTCCTACTATGACGCAGATGTTAAGATCATGCCTACGGTTACGAGCGTGATGTGGCACCCGAATCCGGAGCTGAGGGAGAGATGGTTAAGGGAGTACGGCAAGGACCGCTTTTCCTTCGAAGAGGCGAGGGAGGCTCAGAGCTTTCCCGAGTGGTGGCTCTTTCCTCCTCAGAAGGCCAAGAGGTGGAAGTGGTTGGCAGAGGCCTTTCCTCCCATGGTAGCCTACCACCTGTTCAACAAGTACTTGCGGAGGCGCAGAGGTCTGGTCCTCCTAGATCTCTTTGCGGGAATCGGAGGATGGAGCTTGGGAGCCGTGTGGACGGAAAGGTTCGACAGGATAGTCATGGTCGAGAAGGATCCAGAAAAGGTTTCCTACCTGTGGAGGAACTTCAGGGACTTAGGGACAGACGTAAGGATCATCTGCGGAGACGCCAGGCTCGTTGACTACGACTTTTATGCAGATGTGGTGGTGGCGAGCCCTCCGTGTGAAGACCTCACCGTCCTGAAGTTCTTCAGCTACAACCCCACGAACAAGGGAACCGTTCCGCTTACGGCCTTCGTTGCGGATCTGGTGGAGAGGCTCAGGCCCGAGGTGGCGTTCTACGAGAACGTGTACAGACTGGTCCTCAGGGAAATGCTCGAAAGGCGAGGTTGGAAGGCGTGGAGGTTCGATATGTCCGAAATAATACCCCAGAAGAGGGTCCGCCTTGTAGCAATGAAGAGGTGGGCAAAGTGAAGAAGGTGGTTAAGCTCGAGGGGAGGGCGTTGAGGGGCATGCTCAGATCCAGGTACGTGAAGAGGTACGGCTTCAGGTGCTGGAACTGCGGTAAGGGGTTCGAGGAGGGGGAGGAGGTGGTGGTCAACGTGCACACTTCTAATATTCCGAAGTACTACTGCATGAGGTGTGCAAGGAGGCTAGGTATATAGGGGTGTTGCCCAATGCCGGTGGTCGAATCGGAGTCGGTCGAGCTCAGGATAAGGAAGAGGGAGGATGTGGACGCCTTAGCCCAGGCTCTTAAGGGCTTCGAGGTGAAGAGCTGTTGTTTGCTGGACAGGGAGATGAGGTGTAGTGATGCGCTCCTCTTCTTCCGCCTGGCGGACTTCAGGTACAAGCCGTCCTTCCTCCTGGAGTACTTTAAGGAAAAGCTCAGGAGGTACCGCCAGGTGTTCCACGCTTACGGCTTCAAGGGCAGAAACAGGGAGCCCTTCAGCTTGCAAGCCTACATCTATCCGCCCTTCAGGATGTGCATCTGGGACGGCTGGGGTTACGTAATCATGTACTCAGGTGCACTCGAGAAGATATACCAGGAGCTCGAGCTGGAGCCTTACGACGATGAAACCAACGAGATAAGGATCTACGTTCCCCCGAGCAAGTGGAGGGGCTACCTCTTCAGGCTCATCGATGAGGAGCTGAAGTCGAAGTCCAAGGGCCTTCGCGAGGTGGGATGATGGGCAAGGTATGGGTGGATCCCGAGCGCTTTCCCTGTCCTGAAAGGCGAGAGCACGGTTGCGAGAACGTATTCTGCATAGGAAGGAGGTGCTCGAGATGGGACAAGGCGAACGACTGTTGCATACGATATAAGGTGGGGTGGGTTGAGGTTGAGTGATGTGGAAGTGGTGAACGACAGGGGGGTCAGGCTCTACAGGTGCAGGAAGTGCGGGATCTACACCTTCACGATGAAGGACATGGAAAGCCATAAGTGCGGATACCTGGAATCCCTTCCGTACGCTCCGAAGGCGGACGCTTTCCTGTACGAGCATTTGTCGAAGCTCAAGAAGGTGCTGAGGCCCAGGACCTTGCTCGATTACGTCCAGTAAGCCTTATAGGGGATAAGTCCCCTTTCTAGCACATGCCCGACTGGGCTAAGGTGGTTGATGAGGCCAGACGTCTTATCTACGAGTACAACATGCAAGGCATAAGGCCCACCCTCAGGCAGGTCCACTACAGGCTCGCCTCATCTCAGGTTGGAGGGTATCAAAATACCCAGTCCTGTTACAAGAAGCTCTCCGAAAAGCTGGTCAAGGCCAGGATGCAGGGCTTAATTCCCTGGGATTCCCTTGCGGATCACGTACGCTATAGGAGGTGGAACAGGCCCTTCGGAGGTGAAGTGCCCGATATCGACGAGCTTATCGAGATGGCCACCTGCGACGTCGGGGAGGATCCCTGGGACTACATGAGGAAGCGGGTGATTCTGTGGCTCGAAAAGGACGCCCTGGCCGATCTGATCTACGATGCGGTTAAGGGTCTCTACGTTCCCCTGAGCGTTTCCCGTGGGTATTCGAGTTGGACCTTCGTTTACGACAACCTGGACATCTTGCGCTTCGACGGGGAGGTCAAGGTATTCTACCTGGGCGACTTCGACCCCTCGGGCCTTGACATCGAGCGCTTTACCAACGAGGCTATAAAGTACTTCGACGTCGAGTTCGAGTTCAGGAGGATAAGCCTTACCTGGGACCAGGTGCAGAGGTACGGCTTGCTTCCCAATCCCACGAAGAAGGCCGATCCGAGAGCTAAGGAGTATGTGAGCGTTTACGGAGACCGTTGCTGGGAGCTCGACTCGCTCGAACCTAGGGAGTTGCAGAAGATAGTAAGGCAGGAGGTCGAGAAGGAGATCGATAAAGGCGTATGGAAGCAGGTAATGCGGGAGAACGAGAAGCAGAGGCAAAAAATAAGGGAGGAGCTCAGGGAGAGGCTAGAAAAGCTCTAGGTCCTCCTGAACCGAAGGGAGGAAGACGTACCCGGCCTCCAGGCCGGGAAAGAGCTGGACGACCGCCCAGCCCCTTGACCCTATTCTAGCTCGGAGAGGATGGATCTGCGATTGCCACCTGATCCTGGCCTCCATCCGCACCACCTCCACGTCCTATCTGGTATACCAAGCGGTATATAAACCTTTCTATCCATGGGTATACAATGTGTACAACTGCTTAAATATAACTTCCGGTATATCATATGCGACCATGAAGTGCGATAGGTGCGGTTGCGTGATAAACCCGTTCGTTAACGAAGCCTACGTGCTGGACGAAAGGGGTCTAGCGAGGAGAGCATGTCCCTACTGCCTTGCGGAGATGACGAAGTGTCCTATATGCGGAGCTCTGACGACCGATCTGGAGCGCCACCTGAAGCATGCCCATCTCGGGGTGAAAGGATGAAGTGGAGGGGGAAGATAAGCAGGATGGGAGGCAAATATGTCATAGTGGTGCCTAAGGCTCTTCATGAAATGGCAAGGGATCTGGTGGGGAAGGAGCTGATAATAGAAATAAAAAATATGGATTAACTTTATTTTTTAGCGCACCGCTGAAGCGGGCTCCAGATACCTAATGGCCCGCAAATTCACGATGGGTTTCACCTTCCAGGTGGCCTGCACCTACCTGATGGGCTTCAGTATTTTCTTGGCTCGTAGCCTCCTTCCGGGCTTCAGCAGATGAGTGGTACGCACTTGGTCGTTGGGCTTCAGATCTCCTTTGGCACGCAAGATTTCCCTGGACATCATTCCCTCTCTGGCTCGCAAAATTAGAGTGGGCTTCACACATTCCTTGGCTCGCACATTCTGCATGGATTTCAATCACCGCATGGCCCGCAATGTTCTCTTGGGTTTCAACGGCATCCTGGCCCGAGCTTGGCTTCTGCGTACGTGGGCGTCACATGCAACCCTTCGATCTTCCTCCAGTTCACCCATAAGTCCTTTACGAACTCCTTTCCCACGTACCTCTTGGCCATAGCGTCTATATGAGCTAAACAAGGTGGCTCCTTCATCTTCCTCCCGAGCCTCTCGGCTTTCTTCTTCAGCAACTCCTCGCACTCCTTCCACCTGGGGCACAGGCGGAAGTCCTTTAAGGCTATGGAGTACTTGGCCCTGTACTCCTCCCTCATCTTGAGGTACAGGTCGTAGTACTTGCTCCTGATCCCCTTAGCGCCCAGCTTGATTATCGTAGGGACGAACCTTCCTAAAACCATCATCTTGAGGAACTCGTTCGTGCCCAGCTTCTTCCCCCTCTGCCTCCTAGGGGCTCTCCCGTTTTCGGTATGCAACCCGAAGTACTTCCAGAACTTGGACACGTTGGGGAACGCCTGGATTCCCCTCTCGACCGGCACGTATATCCCGTCCTTTCTCTTCACGCTGTACCGCTTCTGGACCTCCGTGAACCCGTCCAGCTTGTCCACCTTCACGTACTTTATTGCAATCCTCCCTATTATGGCTCCGGCAATTCTGGGCCCTACGCCGGTGAGGTCCTTTAAGTAATGGTCCCACACCGGGATTCCGTCTAAAAGCTCTTCAAGTCTCTTGGTCAACATGTCCTCGAGCTTGCGCAACGTGGTTGGGTATACGCCGTACACCTCCTTCGGCAAGGTCCGCAAGCGGTTTTCGGTTGCCTTTCTAACTTCCTGGACGTCGTATAATATGTCCGAAGTCCTCCTGATCTCCACGTACCTCTCTATCATGGAATCACCCCCGCATTTATCTTCTGGGCTTCAATACAAAAATGGCCCGCATTCTCCTTTTGGGCCCCATGCGTAAAGTGGCCCGCAACACTCATATGGGCTCCAGAGATCGTTTGGCTCGCACTATTTACATGGTCTTCGGGATGACGATGGCTCATACCTCCTAAAGGTAGGCGTGCAGGTTTAATAAGCGGTTGTGTGGACGACATGTGTATCACCTCTCCGCTTATCATGTAATGCTCTGCATGTTCGGGAACCAGCATTACTTTTCACCTCCTTTCTCCTCGAAAAGCTCTGGCGCTACTTCTTTGAGGTACATTTCCAACGCATCCTCGATTACGTAGCTGATCGGCTTGCATTTCCTTTCCGAATACCGCTTCAGCTTTTCGGAGATGTACGGGCTTAGGGTGATGTCTATCCTTATGCGTTTCTTCTTGTACGAGAATGGAGGATCGACGAAGCTCATTGTCTCACCTCGGCTCCACGTGGTAGATCCTCCATTTAGGTTCGGTCCTGTAGATCTGCTCCCTCCTCTGTGCATGCTCCCTGAAGTAATCGCACTCGTCCCAGATGTCGTACACTATCGCTTTTTGCTTGTCCTTGAATGGACGGACAACCCTTCCTATCCTCTGAAGGGCCCTTGTCGAGCTCTTCCCTCCTCCCGCTAGCACAAGTGTCCTTAGGGATGGCCAGTCTAGCCCTAGACGCCAGGTTGGGGCGATCTACAATCCAATTTACTAATTCATATAGAATGTCGATCTTTTTCCTCTTTTCAGGATGGTAAATAGGTACTTTTGGTTCAAAAATGAAGAGTTTAGCATTATTTCCGATTCCCTGAATTACAACTCTCTTTGCTCTTTTTGCATTTACAAAACCAGATGGGTTCTCCTGTACTCTGAACGGTATTGAAAGCTCGTTTAGTATGCGTTTAATCGCAGATAATATCCTTACGTTGGAGTTTATTATCCGTGTTTCAAATATATGGCACCGTCCTTTAACCGGATGTTTGTATTCCGTATAGACTACGGTCCCATCGCCGTCTATTAAACCGCCCAAAAACCATTTCTTCACTTCCATGTTGGACGGTAGTATATATGTTTCGAAGTTATCGATTATTTCAGCTAATGCCGTATGACAAATATGTGTCTTGTATTCGTTGGGTTTGGGATATCTGCGTTTGTTGATATATGGTACGTGTGCCTTAATACCGACAGAATTTGCTAACTTCGTGAATGATTCGAGAAGTTCGAGGTTTGTCGATGATAAACATATGATTTTTCCACCGTTCTTCTGTTCATAAACATATCCGTCAGCAAGAACATATCCTATTATGTATCCTATCTCCTTCGTAATTGCAGGTTTCGGATGTTTCATGTTTGCAGATAGAGGTTTTGATTGTTTATAAAGTTCTCGCCCCAACCTGGTTTCGTCGGCTAGACTGGTTGCAACTATGCAGTCGATTTTGCCCGCCCTTCCCAGGTTGAGGAGTTGCTCCCTCTTCTTTGGGCTCAGAAGACCGCTAACGAAATAGGTTCTCAATCCAGCTTGTTGACACGCCTTCTTCTGCCTTTCTCCGTGTGCGATCTCCTTAACCAGGATTAAGGCGGGCTTCGGGGAGTACTTGATGAGCTTGGCTATCATCTCGCACCTGTACTGATCCCTGAATACCGCCCTCTTGATAGCTAGCCATTTATTTTTGGCCCATGGGTCCACGTCGGTTAAGACCGGGTGATAGTGGACGAAGTAGATCTCGGCAGGAACCAAGTAGCCCCTTTCGATTAAGTCCGAGCTCCAGATCCTGCAACATACGTCTCCTACTGCGGAGTAGATGTCCAAATCACGCCCGTCGTCTCTCCATGGAGTTGCACTTAAACCTAGCCTCATTGAATTCGGGTTGTCGATCGAGCATGTCCAGCAGGTCCTAGCTGGTACATGCTGAACTTCGTCGAAGATGACCAACGAAGCTTCGTGATAGGCCTTGACCAAGGCACGAGCTTCCTCAACTTTGAGCTTTTCCTCCTCTAGGATGATCCCTTCAGACTTCCATTCGGAAATCCAGTCCTCTCCGTTTTCGTTGTACTCCTCGACCTTTTCAACGGTCTTTATTGCCTTGAAAAGCGTTTGAACCGTTGCGAAGACCACGTTGTGGTCGAACTCCCGGTGTCCGTGCATTACAAGTCCTAAATCGGTGTATCCGGCCCTGGTCCAGAAGGACTTGGCCTGTAAGAGGAGATCAGAGTTCAGGCTTAGGAAGAAGGCCTTGGGCCTATCCAAAAGCTCCCAGACCCTGAGGGCCATTACGGTTTTGCCTGCGCCCGTGGCGGCCTGAATTGTTGCACATCCGCAGGTCTCAATTTGCTTAAGAGCGGAGTTTACCGCTTTAACCTGGTAGTCCCTTTCCTGGAATCCCCTGGTGAAACTGCTTTGATTCTTAGGAACTATACCCCAAGTTGGAGGACTGCACTTAAAGCCCTCCAAAATGCGAGGGACAAGTCCTCTAAAGGTCGTCAGGTTGTCCTCGAAGACCCAATACCTGCGTATTTCTACGTGCTCGAACCTCCTTGCGAATGGGTTGAACTTCCTGACGTAGTAGGAAAGCTTGTCGTGCAACAGGTTGGCCAACTCAGAGGGGTTGTGCTTCCTAGAACGAATTCTGACGAAGTTGCCGTCGAACTGGAAGGTTACGTCGGGAATCTGGACGTTGAGCAAGAGAAGATTTTTGGCTCCGGCTACTCCTAGCTCGGAGAGTCTCAGAGCGATCTCTTCAACTTCCTCCTTTGAAAGGCTAGCCAGCTTATTGGGGTTAACCTTCCATGCTCTTACCTTTGAATCCCAGTCCGCAACTTTGCGACATAGAGAGCGATATTCGTCGAACTCGTAGTCAGAAAGGCGTTGAGTGAGATACAGGTAGATGGGCCTGTCCATGGCTCTCACCTCGGAGTTATGACTAAGGAAACCTGGAGCTCTCCTCTCTGTACTGCATTTATTCTGAATCCGAATATCCTTAGGTCGTGCCTCTTGAGCTCCTTTTCCAAGGCCTTGAACCACGCTAGGGTTATCTCTGGACGGGAAAGGTAGACGTGAAAAACGCTTGCACCTTGAGGTTCAATATCGAGAACCTGTCCGAACCTGGCAAAAAGGTCCTTAAAGGCAGTAGCCGTCCACTTCTCGTTCATTTTCTCACCTCTCTTCGTAATCAACCAGATAATAACAATAGGGGCAAACTAAGGCGAATCCAAAGCCCCAGTGTCCGGCGTCCTCTATGTAGGGTCCCTTTGCTTCCCTTCCGCATTTAGGACATTTCATGCTCTCACCCGAAGAGGATCTGCCACGTGTATTTCTTTTCGATCCTGTCTTCGGTGACGAAGTATACATGGTAAAAATGGTATTCACCGCAGTAGCACTTGAAGAAGCTGATGATTTCCTTCGCTTTCTCGAATATGCTGGAACCGATAAAGTTCGGGTTGACCTCGTAGAAGGTCGCATGAACGTAGTCGACGTCAACGACGTACGATCCTCCTTTGGCCTTCACCAGGATTATGCAGTTGTCGTCCTTTACGTCCTTGATGAGCTTGAGAAGTTCAAGTGGAATTCGGTCTATTTTCTTCATTATGAGCTTATCGGCGACTTCGCCCCCCTTCACGGCTCCGGTGGAGGAGCCGGAGCTCGAAGGGACGGGGTTGCCAAGCCCCTTTCCTCCTTCAGAAGCGGAAGGAATTCGGTCGTTGCTTGCGACCATCTGTTCCCACCTCCCCCGTGTATCCTATACACCCTACCCTTTATAAACCTTTCCACATGCTCTGCACAACCCATGTGTACAAAGGCTTTTATACCATCTCATGCGAAGTAACCTCATGCCGAAGTACACCGAAGCTCAGACCTGGGGAGCCCTCAGGAAGGCCTGGAAGGGCTATAAAATAGCGAAGGGACAGAACGACGTCGAGAAGATGAGGCTCTACGCCGAGAGGATCCGCAAGCTCCAGAAGGAGCTGGGCCTGGAGCAGTCGAAGTTCCCCCACCTAGGACTAGAATAAACATATAATAACATCATATTTTTTATTTCTATTATATGCCCCTGCTCCCCGTTCAGAAGGACTGGGCAAGGTCCCTAGCCAAGGCCGGCAGGATAGGCCTTCACTACTTAAGGGAGAGGACCAGGGAGAGCCCCGCCTTCATGGCTTTAACCGCAATGGTCCACCAGGATCCGGGAGGGGTCTACGAGTTCTTACAGGAGGCCAAGGACGACATCGTGGAGATCATGGAGATGGAGGGGTACAGGACCTTCTACGAATCCCTGACTCCGGGCAGGATAAAGGCCATCTGCGGTCACAGGAGGCTTTCTAAAGGGGCCAGCGAGTTGTGCTCGACCGCTATTAAGGGGATAGCCAAGTGCCTTGCTGAGGTCTGCACTCCGAAGGAGAAGTGCGAAGTCAGAGGGGGTTTGGAGAGGCTCTTTTCGTGCCTGGAGAAGGTCGAGGGAACCGCTCATGGCAAGAGGAGGAGGGTGGTGCCCAAGCCTCCCGCCAAGACCAGGGAGCTGGTGAGGGAGTATCTGGGAGACGACGAAGCCGTGGCCGTAGATCGCCATGTGATGAAGACCCTGATGTTGCTGTTCGACTACGTGCCCTCCATCATAGGGCCTAAAGGAAGGGTTAGAGGAGCCCTGATAGACGAGGTTAGAGATGCCAGGAACGACTACAGGAAGCTCTACTTCGGAAGGGAAGCGGAGTCCTACGCCACGATAGCCAGCTACGAAAGGCCCAAAGCCGTTGAATACGTAAGGAGGATAGCCAGGGAAGCCGGGGTCAAGCCCGCCGAACTACAAGTGGGCATGTGGTTGTGGAGTAAGTGCCTGTCTGAGGGAATGCCCAAAACGGTCCCCCATAATCGAAAAGCCCCTTAAGGAGGTCTACTGCCCTCTGAGCGGGATAATAAGCAAGGAGAGCTTGGAGAAGGCGCTCGGAAGGCCTCCCAGGTTCGTAACCGAATACGAGCATCTCAAAGTGGAGGGTTCGGAGTTCGGTAAAATAGCGGAGGAGGTGGAGGAAGCGTTCGAAATATGGGACGTCTAGCCTTCGTGTTCAAGTGACTTTTCCATCTTCTTGAGCTCTTCCAACCTCCTTATCAGGTATCCGACCCCTTCCTCCGTCATATTTCCACCTCGCAGAAGTCGAGCATTTTATATGCCTCTATAAAGGCTTCGTAGAACTCCTTATCGAAGTCCTTGAGCCTTTTCTCCACATCTTCCGAAAGCCTCTCGTATTCCGCCTTGACGTTCTCGTATTCCTGCTTGGCCTTCTCGTACTGCTTGCAATACATCTCCTTAAGCCAAGGTATGGTGCCGGTATCGCACGCCCTCTTAAGGCCCTCTACGGACTCCTTCTTGTACTTCAGGTAACGCTTGAGGTCTTCGACCCTCCGCATATCGTCCGCAAGCATTATCAGCTTGTTGTGGTAGGGGATTAACCTGAACTTCACCCATGTCCTGGCATCTACGGGGACCTTTCCGGTTATGCAGTTCATGTAGTCCTTTCCGTCTTCCCTGTAGGTTATGCACATGAAGTCCATTCCATATTTGGTAGCCAGTTCATAGTCCTGGACGCTGGGCACCTTTTCGGTGAGGCATCTGGGCTTCATGTGGCTGTGGACAAGTCCCTCGATCTTCCCGTCGCACAGGGCCGGATTTACCTCTATGTATTCCTTCGCTCCAGAAAGATCGTACGTCCTCCCGTCCCTGCATACTAGGATGCCCTTCTCCCTGTTCTCCCTTATCGCCTCTTCGTGCATCTTCCTTATCCTGTCCCCGAACCTCTTCAGCACTTCCTCGCAGATCATACGTGCTAGATGACGTCTGTCGCTATTAAAAAACCTTGATCCTCCTCCCTGGCTTGCTCGTAGATCCTATGCAGGACGTAGTACAAGCAGTATGACAACTCCCAGAAAGAAGCCGAAAGCATATTCACGGAGCTCCTCGTAGAAGGCGTCCTTGAGGTGGAGCTCTTCGTTTAGTTCGTAAAGCCAGAAGATCAGGAAGCCCAGGACTGACAGGACCGGATTGACTAGAACGGCCAGGGCGGACAGGAGCCCTGCCAGGAAGTGGGCCACGACGGTGATCATGCCCCTTCAACCGTTGGGTAACTGGACGAAATAATCACGGTTCTTTGCCCAAATAGCAGTCGAGCAAGCGCCCGTACCACCGGTGCCTAGCGTAAGCGTACTTCCTTCCCTTGATCACCTTGATGATCTTTAAGGCACGCTTCTGGTGGTAGGGGCATGTAACGTGCTCGGTCATCGCTTCCTCTTATGCCTGAACCTCTTGTACCCCTTCTCCACTCCCAGCTGGACGAAGAAGCTGTACAGGAAGGCCTTGATCGCTACATATAGCTCGGGCCAAGAAGGCGGGTGCTCGGGCAAGGCGGACACGAAGGCTATACATGCTATGATCAGGCTATCTATCAGTATCCACTTCAGGGGCTTGCCCGGATTCCTATCGGGCGGATCGTAGCTAAAGTCTAAGATATCACATCACCTCCTCTTCGAAACGTACGCCACGCCTAAAACACCTACAGCTAAAAGCGCAATTGCGACCAGGAGCGGAGCTACGGAAGGCCTTTCTTCGGGCTTTCCAGCGACCTCCACCTTCACCTCGGCCTTAGCCGGTGCGAACGGCATCACATCACCTCCACCTTGGTCATCGCCTTGCTTCCCTCGAACTCGGCCGTTATGGTGTACGTTCCCGGCGCCATTATCCTCATTTCGATGCTCCAGTCTCCGTGGGAGACCGCAGGGGTGCCCACGAGTTCGCCGTCCAGGTATACGTTCACGGTGGCTCCTTCCAGCTTCTCGTGGTGCCAGTAGCCGTCCTCGTCCTTGTAGTACAGGGTGCCCCTGACCGTGAAGGGCACTCCTACGTACGCCTGAGAGGGTATCTCGACTATGCTTATGGTGACCGGGTAGTACACGGTTATGCGGATTTCGTTGCTTTCAACGTCCGTAAGCCTTCCGAGCTCATCGAGGAGCACCGCCTTGAAGCCCTGGTACGGTTGGTCGGGGAGTTTGGTAGCTCCGAAGAGCCTCCAAGGAACCCTCCATTCATACGTAAACCTTCCCTCCGAATCGGTGTATCCCCTAGCTATGAAGTACGCTTGAGGATCCCAGCCCACGGGATATAGTTGCACGTACCCGTTGGCTACCGGTGTTGAGTCCGAAAGGAGCCTAGCGGTAAAGGTCACTACGTCGTCCGGAAGCACGTCCGTCTTGTCGACTTCGAGCTGGAGGGATAAGGCCCCCACTACCGTTATAGTCTTGGAAGCACTGGCCGGCGGAAATGGCATAGGATGTCTAACGCATGGGCTAATTTATGCTTTACTTACAGCTCGTACGTACCGGATACCACCGCCCACCATCTGGGCAGGTAGTCCCTGTAGACCCTGAACGTGAAGGTGTAGGTTCCTGGAGCCGGAGCCTTCCATTTGTACGTAAACAACTGCTCCGAATATGGCTCCAGGTCCCCGCTAGCGGAGTCGAGCCACCCTCCAGGATCTACCCTCAGTCCGCACGGCTTGGTAACTATCCTAGCCGGATACCTGTTTACGAAGCCGTACACCACGTCCACCTCCTGCCCCACCGCTACCACGTCGACGCTCCTCCCTCCTATCTGCGTATCCACGAAGAGCTCAGGTTGCTCCAGAGCGTTGAAGGGCCCCCTGAACCTGTAAGCCTCCTCTCCCCTGCCCATGTCGTAGAACCTGATAACGCTTATGAGCTCGTCGGTTTCGTAGGGGTGGTACAGCACGATGGCGTACCTCCCCGCTTCGTATATGGTGGGCCCGAAGCCCCCGTACTGGAGGCTCCAGCCTACCTCCTCGGGCTCCCTGAGCCATTCCTGCACCACCGTGGGCACGCTATCTATCTCCGCATCCACTACCGCTACCGAGCGGATCTCCTCGTAACCCCACACCGTCCTGTCCGTGAATATAGGGACGATCCCCCTGAACGCCCTGTGCACGGTTACCATGGCTTCACCTCTTGAGCCGAGCTCGCCCTGCCCTTCATGCTATCACCCCCTTAATACCTAGCTTCGAAGCTATAGCGTTTAATTTCGCTTCTAGCTTCTCCAACTTTTCAATTACTGGGTCTTTAGGAGGCGGTACCTTCACGGGCTTGATGTTTCCTATCACCCTCTTTACCTTTATGCCGCTGTCGTATTCTACAAGCTCATACCTTACGTTGCTAGCTTCGTCTTCCTCAACTTCCCTCTTTATCACTTTAGAGCCGAAGGTCGAGAAGGAATAGAAGTACACCAGGTCCCCATATGAAGTGGTGGATGTATTTGTCTCTATCCAACTGAAGTGGTTGGTGAACCTGACCGGCCCCCAAAAGCAATACGTTGTGCTGTAACTACCTATAAAATAGCGAGATGATATTGGGTAACCCGTACCGTCGAGCGGAGCGCCTTGCACAACGCCGTCTATAGATATCTTCGGGTACACGTAGTTACTCCGACTACCTCTCATTATCCACACCACTCCGCTTCCCCCCGAAATTAACAATATCGCTACGATTTCGTTAAGGCCAAGGGTTAAGTAGCCCGTTACCGTGCCTAGCGTCGAGGCTCCCAACTTTTCCAACCCCGCTACCGGATCTACCCACGTCGGGTTGGTGCCGGGGCCTCCGCTTGCGAGCACCTGCCCGTTGCTTCCCGGGTCGCCTGCGCACCTGAGCTCCACGCCGGCAGGTATGTTGACGTAGGGGTCTCCCTCGATCTTGAGGTACCTCTCCCTTTTGAACAGCTTTTTAATCCACTCGAACATACGCACCGCCCCTAGCCGAACTCCAGCACGACCTCCCCGGCAGAGTTCTTTATCCCTGCGATAAATAGATATCTCCAGCTTAGGTTTGGCTTGCCGAGGTCGAAGGTGTTGTCTGCAAGAGGAAGAATTGTTCTCGATTTTACAGTTCCATCTGGTAGCATTTGCATAACCTCGTAGTGATTACCCCATCCATCCTGAAGTTTCGTAAAGAATTTAATTCCTTGGTCTGATGCCAAGATAAGATACTCGTCATCTAAATTACCGTAATTGTTCCAAACTTGGTCTACTGCCTCTCCACTTGCTATGACTGTAGTAGAACCTGCTCCCAAACCAATCGCCAGACCATATTGTTGTAAAGCCTGTTTCAGTATGACTCTGTTACCGTCGCCACAAATCAAACCTTTGAAGTAAATATTTCTCCACCCAAGGTCCGACTTGCCGAGGTCGAAGGTGTTGTCACTGAATGGTAAGAATGTTCTCGAGTAGTTCACTAAGTTGGCTCCATCTAGCCGTAGCAACGATTCATTAGCTCCAGTCCACTTGCTCTTGAACTCAAACTTGCTTATCTCTGAGTTGTAGCCGAAGAAAACCGTTATATCAGTTGCATCTTCAGGCTTAGCGTAGTCGGCAAACAGGTGGAAGTGGGTGTTCGGTGTCGCAGCCGCTCTAGTCAAAAACTTGGTTGTGTTTCCAACTTGGTCACGAGTGAAATAGGCCTCTATGTAGGCTTCGACTATGTTCTTCAGGTTCCTAGAGGCGTCTATAACTTCGGTTCCACCTATTTTGAGGGACGCCGAATCTAAGTATCCCTTCACCGTCGTGTTGCCCTGCTGGTTTATAGTTAAGACATCTCCGTATCCGCCAAGCTCGTCACGTATTTTCAGCAGGTTGTTCGGCGATGTCCCCGACCCGTCGTACCTCAACGAGAAGACGAGCGTAGTCCCTTCGATAAACTGGACTGCCGCCTCGTCAGCTCCCGATGCTATGTACTTCTTTAATGTGCCCTTTAGATAGCCATCTCTCCACTTATACGTATCCTTCCCTAAGTCAAATGCGTTATCGCTTCTCGGTAGCAGGTTCTCGAAGTACCAGTCGCCGACGGGCCTACACTCTCCTGCGGTGTGCTAATTATGGGGGAACACACCGCATTAGGAGGTACCCGTCGGCGTCTACCCTTACCGGCTTTACCGCATCCAGCCTGTCATCCGTCGATTCGTAATACCTTCCGAGAATTAAGCCTTCTAGCGGTACGAAGTCTATTCTCGCACTTTTAATGTAGCCCGTGCCTGCCGTAACGTAGGCTTCAATCATCAGCGGGTCGTCAACGTGGAACGGCTTGACGTAGAATGCGTGTCCACCAACACCTACCTCGCTAGTTGACGTTATCGTTTTCTCCCACAACACTCCTCTATACCACGACCTCAGGCGGACGTAAAGGGTTTCTCCGGAAGTATCGATATAACCTCTAACGTATACGAATAAGACGTATGCCGTATATCTCGTACTCCTAGGTCTGAAATTGCATCTCGTCTTCTCGGTGTAGCTCGTCTCGGTTACGGTATATGTGGTATCATCACGCCAATGGTCAGTATCCCAAGATGGCATAGCGGCACCTTTACCGCTTACAGGTACTAGTGCCGTACTTCCAAGCCATCTTATATCCGTCCGCAAATCGTCTCTGTGGGCCGACAGGGCTATATCTAGGTTCTGTAGCTTGGCGAAGTCGTTGCTCCAGTCCCTGCCCGTAAGCGGGGTGCCTGCGACCTTGCTGAGGTTGAAGGGGCTTTCGGGAAGGGCGTCCACGATGCTTGCCCTGAGCTTGTCCGCCCCCACGGAGGCCAAGGCATCCTCGAGCTTATCCAGCAACGCCTTAACGTCGCTAAGCGTGGACTCGCTTGCCCTGGTGCTTAATGCGACATCGAGCATATCATCCCTAACTTTCAGGTTTCCCACTCCATCTACCCTGAATATCTGGCCTACGAGGTCGATAGCCAACTCGTCTAGGTACACATGGCCTTCTCCTCCGGAGGCCGTGGCTTGTATTCTAAGCTCCATGGAGGTCGCTTTCTTTGGGGCAACCAGCGTTCTGCTATCCACCTGCCATGAAGTTGAGGGCGTTAACGTGAATTCTTCCGTATCTATTATTCCCCCAGCTTCCCTCCTCCATATAACTATCAGCTTCACGTCGCTGATGTATTCGTTTTCTTTATGTGCGAAGCTGAACGTTACCCGCTGGTTTGCTGAAACCGGCCTTGTAGGGGTAGTAACGCTTCCGGTCACGCCGTCGGCTATGGTTACGTCTAGCGCATAGCTTCCGCCATAGACCTGGGTAGATTGAACCGTTTGCGTGCAGTTTTCGGCTATGAGGTCTGTCGTCCCGTCTTCAAATGTCTGCTCGTAAATCCTCAATCTCAGAAGAGCCGATACTGGAACATCGATGTTCGGAAGATAGTTTGCAAGTGGGTTGTACAAGTCTGTGAGCGTCCTGTCGTCCGTCCCTCTTAACGCATCTCTCAAGGCGGAAAGCGTAATGTCGAGCTGTCCTAGAATACTTGAAAGATCGGACTCTAAATCGGTTAGGGTCTTATTACCGGTACCCCTTATGGCGTCCCTTAACGCCGATAGGGTTATGTCCAACTGAGCCAGTATCGACGATAAGGTACTTTCTGAAGCCCTAGCCCCTATTTGGTTGTAGAGGTCCGTTAGGGTTCTGTCGTCCGCTCCCATCAGCTCGCTGAAGTCGACGCTGGCCGTTACCGTGCCTACTACCTGAAGCCTGCCCTCCGAATCTACCAGTATTTCCTTGGCCTTGCCCGGGGCCGTGAAGCCCCATATAGCGATGCCGAAGGGCACCTGGTACTTGTCCGCTATCCTCTTCATATAGTGCAGGATCTCCGCCATGCTCACTTATTCTCACCTCCCTTCTTACCGCCCTTCTTCTCTAGCTCCGCCCTTAACTCCTGTACGAGGTTTCCCAAAACGCCGACGTTGTTGTGGAGAACCGCTATGTCATCGCCGAGGTACTGCAAGCTCTGGACGAGATGTTGGTACTTGTCGGCTATCCGCTTTACGCTCAACGACAGAAGCTTTAGGCCATCTTCTAGCTTATGGAGATCCTCCTCTCCGCTCAACTCGAACTCACCCAAGAACGGTTGTAGTTAAAAGGACTATTTTAGCTTTGCCTAGCTTACGATGTCCAGCTTGTAGAACATCAGGCTTACGGTTCGGGGTCCGCCTACGGGCTCCATCACGACCTTCATGCTCTCCGTGAACTTCACATCGCAGAGGTGGAGGACGTACTCGCCCTCCTCCGTACGGAATGCGGATATCTCGTCCACCTCTTGGCTCATCTCGTTGAAGTCGTCCCAGCCGTCCGCATAGAGTTGCGACCCATCCGCATACAGGCGCAAGACGTACTCCTTAAAGGAGCTCTTCACCAACAGCTCCTTGAGACAGCCGCTTCCGTGCACGTCTATCAGCGTATCCGGAACCTTGAAGTCCTTGCGCTTCACGACCACGGTCTTCATCGCCGGCGAGGGCGTGACCTTGACTTCGGGCCTCACGACTATCTTGGCCCTCGCCAACTCCTCCGCCGCCACTATCCTAGAGGCCATATCTAGGAGGATGTCCCTACTGCGGGACATAGTGGATCGCCACCACCCTTCCTTCACGATCCCTGTCGAATACGACGCTAGCCGGCTTTTCCTTTGTGAGCGCGTATGCTAATGCGAACCCCAAGATGAACCCGAACACAGCGCCGATTAAGAGCTCGCCCGAGTCCATGCGGTCACCTCCTTCAGCTTCTTCAGGCAGTCCTCGCAGAGGGGTGCTCCGAACTCTTGGACCACCTTTACGCTCTTCCCTTCAATTACGATCGAAGCTCCGCACTTCGGGCACCTCATCTTCCCACCTCTTTGAGCACTGTTTCGAAGTACTTCCTGAGCACGTCCTCGAATATCTTCCTGCTCGCCTCCACGTAGCTTATCACTATGTTCAGGTTCACGTCGCTAGCCGTCTTGTTCGTGACGATGAACCTGAGGTATCTGGTTACCGGAGTGGTCCCTCCCATGTCGTAGAAGGTGTAGGGATATGCGTAGTTCGCCTGCACTATGTCCGTATCCTGGAATACGGGCTTGTCGTCCATGAATATCTGAGCGCTCAAGGCGTGGTCGGTATCGACTAGGAGCCTCCAAACTGTGGGAACTATCACCTTGTTCTTCGGAACTGCATAGTCCACGGTGAGGGTGCTTCCCGCCGCTACGGTGTACGGCTGGCCAAGGGTCTTGCCTTCGGCCAGTCCGTTGAATATTAAGGTGGTCGTGAGCTCCAGGAAGTTGACCGAAAGCCTTACCCTTCCCAGAGGCACGACCTCGCCCGGAGCTACGGGTACCTGTATGGATTCCTTTAACTGCTCTATCTTCCTGGAGAGCCTCTCTATCTGCTCCTCGAGCTCTATTAGCTTGTAGCTCATTCAGACCACCTTCAGCAGATTCCCGCTTCTACCTTATCGTAAAGGTCCAGCTTTTCCGCCACCTCCCTCTCCTTCGGGGACAGGTCCACGTTCCACCTTATCTTGTCCGCAACCGTAAGCTTCCCTACTCCGTACACCACCCTCACTGCATGAGTACCTGAAGAGACGTCTATCTCAACGAGCAACTCGTCTAGGGCGTTCACCCTGAGGGTGTAGAAGGGCCTGATCCAGTTCACGTTGTAGGTCATGCAGTAGGGATCCAGCACGAGTATATCATCTTCTCCGTCCCTTGAAACCCTTATCCTAGCCTGGCCTGCCGAGGACGGCCTGACCGCAGCTATGTCCAGCAGACATGCGAAGCAACCGTCCGGAACTATGTACCTCAAAACGGTGCTACTTGAAGCGAAGGCGTTGACCTTGGTGTATACCTTCTGGATTCCGTCGTAGGGGTTGGCCTCCTGAGCCCTCCTGCTAATTATAGCTTCTTCTAGGCCGAACTTGGCTATAAGCTCCCTGTCCCTCTCCGTCAGGTTGAAGCCGTGCAGGAGCTTCAAGGCGGGGGTGGGCTTCTGGACCAGCACCTTGTGCCTGAATTGGTAGCTCGAAGTAGCCGAGGGGGCGTAGATGTAGCCAATCAAACTCTTGCTGGCAGGTAGCTTGACCTCCTCCTCGCTGTCCAGCCCCTTCACGCTAGCGAGGTTGTCCATTACCATAACCTTGCTGTAGCCGTCTACGTTTACGTAGAATATCCCCCCGGTCAGGCTTGCGAACGAAAGCCCGTACAGGCTAGCGATGTATGCAGGCCTCCTGTTCAAGTCGGTGTACTCGAACACCTTGTTCTCCCCAGCGATCAGATCTATCGGGCTAGCGTCCATAAATACCTCTGGAGGATATTTCGTAATTCTCCTTATGTCGAGCATAGGATGTCTTTAAAAGGGCATGGTTTTTAAACCGTGCTCTTAAACTATAGTTTATGAAGCGAAGGAAGGTGGAAGATCCCACTACGATTGAAGTAAGCAAGGAGGTCCTAGAAAAGCTCAGGAGGCTTAAGGTAAGCAGGGGAGATACCTACAACGACGTCATAAAGAGGCTGATCAAAAAAATAGAGGAAAGGGGAAGCTATGAAATTCGTAGCTTTTAAGGAGCTACTACTTCGGTCTTCTTGAGCACTTCGAGCACGAGTATGTCGGTGTTGGCGAAGTCGTCTCCAAGAACGATAGAGGACTCGCTAGCCAACTGGATCTGACCTGAAGAGGGAGTTCCGGAAACCACGGACAGGCTGGTCTTGGTGTAGGTGTTCGGAGTTCCCTCGGTCAAGCGGGTCCTGTAAGCGGACATTATGGCGTAGGCTGGTTGAGCTTGCTCAGGCAGGGTTATCTCCGTTCCGGCTGCTTCTCCTCCTCCTACCAAAACTACCTGGACGGGCATGGCTCTCACCTCCCTAATTCGAACAACACTCCGTATACGTGTAGCTCAACTCCGTTGGCCGGGATGCTGGTCCCGTTGTCGATTATCTGTACCCCACCTTTGACTTTGTGGAACAGCCTAGGAGGCTCCACAGCTACCGGGCCAGCCCTCTTGAGCTCCGCATTTACGCTTACGTCGTAGAACATAGCTGGATAGAAGAAGTTCTCTTCTGGCAACGGCCTGGTCGTAAATTCTGGGTTGGTCTCCCTTCCTTCAATGTAGAACCTGACAGCCTTGGAGTTCGTGTTGGGCATTACGCCCAAGTACTTGATCAGGTAGGCCCTGAGCTCCCTTACTAGGTTCCAGTGTAGCTTCTGCCATTCGTAAGTCACGAACTCGGGATAGTCGAAGGAGTACCACTGGTTGGCGGTGGTGGCCTTCTTGTTCCTTGCATATATGATCCACGGATAGATGGCGGGCTTCTCTTGGGCCTTTCCTCCAGGCAATCTGTCAAACGTATCGGGCCTTATGGGCACTGCGGGCTTGCTGTATATGTCTCCGTTCAGGTTGAAGCTCACCGTGTAGCTGGCTCCAGCTTGCCTTCTTAATTCGTCGGCTCCCCTCACCCTGCTGGCTATGAGCCTTACCGTGAAGTCCTGGCTGATGCTTTCATCGGCCGTAGCCTTTACCGCTAGGGTATCTCCTTCCTTGAGCTTGATGGTGGTGTTTTCAATTGCGGAGGGTTGCCTTCCGATCAGGGCGGAGTGAAGCACCGGAACTCCTAAGTCGATCGCTATACCTGCATTGTTCGGGTGCTCCATGGGTAACATTACGCTGTTGGGGTGCACGTGAGGGTACTCTTCACCGTTGATGAGCAGGGTTACCTCCCTGAGCTTCTTGATGGTGCCGGTGGAGGTGTCTACAGGAGGTATTATCTCCATCCTGTATATCTCCAGTACCTCGTTGGGGCTTACCTCGTAGACATCCTTGGTGGTGTACTCTCCAGCGGACAGGCTAACTCCGGTGAACTCCGCCTTTAATTCGATCTTGGGATCGAACACCGGCATGTGCTTCAGTTAGCCATAGAGCTTACATAAGTTAAACCGAATATTATATATAATAATATAATGAATAATATATTGGATATGCCGAGGTACAGCAAGGAGAAGCGGTGTGTAAGCATAATATGCGATCCCGAAACATATGAAAGATTCTACAGGCTCAAAAAAATAGTGAACAGGAACAGGGGCATGAAGCAAGATAACCGTGAGTTCCTACAGTACCTGCTGGACGTCCTCGAAAGCTTTCTGCGGAGCGGTGCGGTCAGCTATTAATAGCTTACGATCAGGGGTGCTACCGCCCTGGGCTGAGATGTCGGCTGGGATGCCTGTTGCGGAGCTACCTGGGGCGCTAGCGTTCCCCTTGCGGACTTCTTGAAGACCGCCTTTACCCTCTCC